>Ga0157364_1004470_pt1 | contig 13982 bp, 8 predicted proteins | sample AttsexASBM2_FD_111476 | JGI IMG/M metagenome (GOLD analysis project Ga0157364, IMG submission 111476) | Fungus gardens microbial communities from leaf cutter ant in Ribeirão Preto, State of São Paulo, Brazil - Atta sexdens ASBM2 | ecosystem: Host-associated > Fungi > Mycelium > Unclassified ... | reverse complement strand
GATTTTGACTCAAATAAAACAAAATAACAGTGGACTTTTGGTGGAATTAAGTCTATTATAAAGTACCAAACTACCAACAGTGTTTTGGGCACAAATAAGGCCAAATAACCGTGGGTATTTGATGTTTTATTGAAGTCAAACATGTCTCAGACATGTTTCAGAGTTTGGGATATGACAGAAATAAAAAATGTTACTATACTTATAAAAAACTAACTATGAAGTATGGATACTTGTGAGCACAATTGGCTTAGCCACAAATGTTTGGATCATAGGATAATACAAGAATACAATGGATCAGAAGCTAAAGGAGTCAATAATAAGCTTATAAGTAGGCATGACCAGTAGAAATAACTAAAGAGAAATAGAATCAGTACTTATGAGTAGAAAAAGACTATTGTGTTGATTTCAGGTTGCAAGTGGAAAGAGAACCATGCACTTTTGAGATCTCAGAAGTATTCCTTATAGTTTTAGTCTGCATTCTCTATATCCATTCTCTGTATTTTTAAACTAATATATAAACTACAAGTGGAGAAAAGAGGAAGAGAGAACTCCCATATATATTTTCCTACTTGTAACCAGTTTATTTGCTATTTTCCTGAGTGAGTATTATTAGTATCTATGACTACTTTTGAACAAGTTTTGGAAAGTTCTAGTAGCTTGAGAAAGACTAGTGAGGTGAGTATCAGTTAGCATTATCAGTCATAAGGTTTGACTTGAGTGATGTCTTTAGGATGTATCATCTGAGATAGATAGTATTGTTGGAGGCTCTTAAAAAGCTTTGCAATTTATTCACTAGATTTTCCAAAGGAACTTGTTTGTTATAGTAACTACTAACCAATAATTTTATATTGCAAGAATCTTATAGAAATTACAAGAGAACTCAACAAGAAGTCTCCAATGTATTGCTATCCTGTTTATACTAAGAGTGTATGGTCTACACTAATAATAAATAACCTTATCCTAATGTCCATATGTCAGCCATGAGTATACTATATATATACTATGAGATAAACATGCTGTAGACATGTACCTTAATATTATTTCTTCCAGTCCTTTCTAGGTCTATAATATAATGTTATATGTCTTTTTATTATCCAAGAAATAAAAGAAAAAGAAAATCCAAGAATACCATAATAATACTTTCCTCCTAAGATTCTACCTCACTTTTCCTTTCCATCTCATCCAACTTCTTTTCTATTTCTTCAAACACTCATCTTCAAACTTCTCATTATTTCACCTAAACAATATTTTTGCAGTTGTACTTTTCTGGTAATTCACTTTTCTTAAACATCTCTACCTCCAGGTTTCTGTTTTCTTATTTGTACTTATCTTATCTCTTTCTTTCAAATTTCCTTCTCTAACTTCTCTACTAATTCCATCACATTTCCTAAATTTTTCAACCCTTTCTAAGTGTCTTCTTCTGCCATACATCCCTTTTATTTAACCAAATACTTTGGTTTCTCCCTCATATCTCTTTTATTCAATTTTATACTCCTTTTTTCCGTCTATTTCTACTGGAGATGGGATCTTTTTCTGTTCTTCTACATGCTCTTGACACAACATTATCCTACTCACATTAATCACTGGGTGAATTTTCATTGATGCTGGTAACTCTAACTTTACTGCATTCTCTGATATAATTTTCTTTATTTTATAAGACCCCACAAACTTTTCTGTTAACTTCTTTGTCTCACTATTCCTCATCTGCCATACCAAGTTCTTTGTACTCAGCAACACCTTTCTTCTCACTTTATACTTCACCACCTCCTTTCTATTTCCATCCACATATTTTTTCATCTTCTTTTATGACTTTCTTAACACTACTTTTGCTTCCTCATGCATTTCCTTCATTTTCTTCACAAACTTCCCTGCTTTCACATGCTTTTCTTTTCTTCTTATTTCAAAACTTATTCTTAACTCCCTTCTATAATTACCTTGAACAGTAATGACTACATACTTTATTGTTAAAGACAAACTTTGCAGTTGCTAACCATTCCAACCAACTACTTTGTGTGTGATCAATATACATTCTCAAGTACTGTTCCAGCTTTTGATTTGTTCTCTCTGTCTATCCATCTATCTGTAGATGAAAATCCATCAATATTTTTGTTTCTATCCCCAACATCTCATTGAATTTCTTCATTAATTCTGCTACAAGCTAAGGAACTCTGTCTAAAATCACATTTTCTGGCAACCCATACAACTTCCACATATTGTCTCTAAACAGCCTTACTAAACCTTCTGCTGTTATTTTTTCTGTCATTGCTATAAAATGTAACATTTTCAAAAATTTATCACATACTACCAAAATTGAACTATGATCCCTCAATACTAGTAACTTCATATTAAAGTCTACTGATATATATTGTCATGGCTTTTCTAGTACTATGTTTGGTTTTAATTTTCTTGCTTTTATCTCTGCCCTATTCTTCATCCTCTAACACTAATCACATCCTTCCACATATCACTTTACCTTATTTGTAACTACTAGCCACCAATTATTCCTAGTGATCAATTCTATCATATTATACTATCCTCCATATTCTGCTATTAGCATATCATAATGTAACTAAATAATCTCTAATCTCAGACTTTCATCCTTTAAAACATACTTCTTTTATTCTTTTAATACCAATACATCTTTAATCTGCTACTCATTATTTCTCTATAATATCTTCTTCAGTTCCCTCAATCAATGATTGTTCTTTTTCCATTACTCTAATCTCTAACCACTCCTTTTTTAATATTATCTGATTTTCATTATCTCTTTTTACTCCTTCCATCCAATCTACTCTCCTACTCAAACTATCTGCTCTATCTATACTCTTACTAGCTATGTGCTTCAAATTAAAATTGAATCTTGACAAATATAAGATCCATTTAGCTTCAACTTCTAAGCTTTCACCAAGTCCAAGGTTTTTTTAATTTATTCAAATCTCAAACTAACTCTTGACTCTTTCTAAGAAATACCTCTACACCTCTAAACATATAATGATTTCCAACATCTCTTGATTATGAATTATATAATTCCTTTGAGCTTTATTTAACAACTTCAAAATATAGACTATTGGCCTTTACTTCTTATTTTTATACTTTATTAACAACTGCTACATACCATCTGTTATCTCCTACTCTTCTAGCATGGATCACACTCCATTCCAATTGCCTATCAACTCAAAGACTAGACCCTGTACTCCTCACTAATTCCATGGAGTTCTGAATAACAACCCCATAATACCTGACAATCCAGAGTATGCACAGCAGTAGATTATTATTAGGTTACCAGTTCTGTATTTAAGAATGTAGTCTACCATATACTGTTTTCCTTAGCTTGATTATCAACTTGAACTATGCCATACTCACACTCCTGTCTAAACTCCTACTATCTGAAATCCTAACTACATGATATATAGACTAAGTATAACAACATCTGTTGAAGCCAAGGTCAAACTATCCATATAGTGCTCCATTTATATCTATTCAAGCCTATTCCCATCAAAGCTCTCATCTGAGTTCTATCTTCCATGTGATCAATCTGAATAAAATTAGCAAGTGTGGATTACCTCTAACAACAATACTTCTTCTCTAGCAAAGTTCAACTTCTACTCTTATCTCCTTATCCAAGTCTAGTATTACCAAGACTAGTTCTATTATAAACCTCTCCTTCAATTTCTCAAACACTTTCTACTATCTCTCTTCCCAATTTCACTTCATGTCTTTCCTTATTATCTCATAAAGTAATTTTGCTATTCTTAAAAAGTTCTTGACATACTGTCTATAATAGTTTGCCAATTCCAAAAACTTCTGCATATCCTTCACACTCTTCAGTACTGGCCAATCTACCACTTCTTGTACTTTCTCCTTCTTCACCTTTACTCCATCTGGTCTTATCACAACTTCTAAAAATCCAATCTCTCTAATCTTCCATACATATTTTTCTGGTTTTACAAGCAAATCATTCTCTGATATTCTTCTCAATACTTCTTCTACAATATCATCATGTGCCTCCTCTATCTCTGTTTCTACCATAAATGCTGCCACATCTCCTCCTACTTCTATCAAATCTCTTAGCAAGTCATTCATTATAGCCTGGAAAGTTGCTAGTGAATATATATAAGTCTAAAGAACATTACCATCAGTTCATACACACTCTCTGGCTTCCTCTTACTCATCATCTTTCTTGATTCTCACATTATTATACTCTTACCTCAAGTCTATCTTTATAAATACCTTTTTCTTTCCTATATTATCTATCAAATCTAAAATCACTGATAATGGATGATTGTTATTAATCATCCAACTGTTCAAATATCAATAGCTGTGCACCATCCTTTCTTCCTATTCTTTTTCAGCACAAAGAACATTAGTAATATCTGTGATAACTTTGATGGTCAAATATAGTTTTTCCTCAACTAATCTTTCAAAATCTTCTACACTTCCTCCCTTTTTATTCTAAACAATGGATATATCTTCCCCTTTTTCTGGACAAATTCTTCTCTGAGAATATTTCTCCAGCATATTTTGTAGTAATTTTTTTTACCATTGCCAGATACTTAAATACAAATTTTCTTATTCTAGGATTTCTTAAGAGTGTTTCTAGTCTTCTATTATTTGTATATTATATTATTATAAAAGATTGGCATAGAATTCATCCATCTTATAAACAAGATGACTAGTCTAAGTACCCTAGATAGTGTTTGAAATATTGTAAGATCTTACAAGTACTCTACCAGCATTCTATCATTATATTTCATATATAAGCCTAGTATTCCATTACAAACTCTTCTTACAAAGTACATAGCTAGTTCCTCAGTTTCCATAGTAGTTCTAAATGACCAATAGTAACTTTGTTGAGTAGATCAAGGCTATGTACTATATAAAAACTTTTTCTATTCTTTTTAATGAAACAGAACCATACTGCCTAGATCAATATAAGAAGTTGGAGAATCCATATACTCTAATATCTAGTTTCTACTTTACCATAGCATACACTTCTTCAAATATTACTAGACGAATTTTGAACAACCTCTCTACCCATAATATACATACTATAGTAGGTATCTCAATGACTAAAAATTTTTCCTTAAACTGCCCCTTTTCTCAATTATCTCATGCAAAGGCTTTGTTTTGCTAGGCTATCAACCAATCTATGAGCTTTATTTTTTCTATCTACAAAGTCTGTGTTGTAATTTCTATCCAATTTTTCCTCTCAAACAAGTATCTTTCCTTTAGTACAAACTCAGGCAAATGTTCTGGTAGCTTAGCAAGTTCTTTCAGAGAATTTTCCTGAATGTTTACAACAATCCAGAATCTACTTAAAAGAGTGTCTAATACAGACCTTTAGTACTACTGGCTTATATTTTATAGCAAAATAGTCTATACTTTATTCATCTCTTTTTGCTTTTCTACTACTACTACTAGCTGGAAGCATTCTTGAGTACATCCTAATCTAGCAACATATTGTTCAAACATGGTATATTATTTTGTTACTATTTTCTCTATACTTTGTTACAAGTACAATAGTATTAGAGTTGTAAGCAGTAGACTATTAAAATCAAGTAACAGATAATGATACATTTGTCTTTTCTCATGTTCAGATATTTGAGTTGGTTTTTGCTAAAGAGAACTTCAACACTCTTCTAGACCACTATTATAACTTAAACTCAAGTGTTTGAGTAAAAGAGAAACCTTGTATTGGTTAATACAAGAGAACTTGGTAGAGTTCCTAGTACAGGTGTATTTCTATATATATCTCTAATATATAGTTTATATATACCTTATATCTAGCTTATCTTAAATGCTATGAGTGATGTAAATAAAAGTTATTATCTCCTATGATATATAATATCACTCTTCTGATGTGTCACATGATGTTGTGATAGTCACACATGACATTTATGTCACATTGTTCCTTTTTTACTAAGCCCATAAAATAAGAAAAAGAATCAAAAGATTAAGAATAGAAAAATAGAAAATAAGAGAAACTTAGATAAGAGAAGAGAAATGAAAAAGAAGCAAGTCCACCATCTTCAACTCTGACAACCACTGCAAATAGAACCATGCCATCAAACTTATCCTAGGAACTGAGTCTAAGTCATCTAAGATATATTTTCTGTCATTCATAGAACCATCAGATTTTAATGTCTTCCTCACTGAATATCTCTTTTCAGATGCCAGGTGGTAGAGGAAGCAATTTCAACTCTGAAAAATAGTAGAGTTCTATAGTAAAGACTGAAATGAAATATAAGCCTCTATTTGAAATGATATAAGTAAAAAGACTATAGAGTTTTTACACATGGTATAAGTGGAGCTCTGCTGTACCTTCCATAATAACAGTCATGTGTGTTATCATGATGCACTTGAATCTTTATATTTTATCTTATTTTTATTTTATTTATATTTAATTTTCTTGATTTGATTTTACTTTTTCTTTTAATTTTCTTTTAATTTATTTTAAGTTGATGAAGAAACACATGACTGCAGTCATATGATGTGACATCATAGGTCTAGAACATTGTAAAAGAAACTAGAATAATAATGTTTGAATACATATCAGAAATTATGAAAGTAGACTTGAACTCTTTTATTCTTTTATATTATTTTTTCTTTTCTTTTCTTATTTAAGCTGGAAGGGTAATGTGATGTCACACATGTCACTGTCACATGGCATATAAAAATATCAAGAAAAAGATTTACAGTAACTAATATCATAATAACATAACTAAAACAGGTTGATCTTGTAAAATGTATATGTAGCATTAGGGTAGGACAGAACAAGTTGCACACAGACCATGGCCTATGGTATATAGGGTAAACTAGTCTGCACCAAGAACCTCCATCAAATTTTCTTGTATTACTTAATATAAGAGTTGTACTTTTACTTTACTCTTACTCTTAAGTTCATAATAGTATATGGTTATAGTAAGTTATTCTCATGGTATAGGCATGGTGGACTCATGGACAACATATATACTTTAGAATAGAATTACTTACTAGTAGCATAAACCATATAATAATAGTATATATAGTATAAAAATATATTGAGGACTCTTTATTGAGTTTTCTTGTGATCCCCATAAAAATATTGCACTATAAGACTACTTAGTAAGCCATTAACCATCTTATTTAGTGGTCATCACAACATGTGTTAGTATAATAGACTAACTTCTAAGACTTCTGCTTTTTAACTTTGATTAAAACTCTAACTATATTTAGATGTACTTCTATATCTGTAATTGTTCACACATAGATCAGTCTCTTACATCTCTTGAAAACTTATCACCTAGACTTCCAGTCATCCTATTTTTTTAGAAACCATTTCTATAATATCTTCTTAGTTATTCTCTACACTACTATTTCCCTAGCCATAGTTCTAACTACAGACTTAGTATTTAAGACCAAGTAAATACTTTATAGTCTTCAGTCTGGAAATTGACTAAGACTTAACCAAGTACCTACCAAGAATCTAATAATATCTTATCTCACTTCTCCTTGATATCTTATCATCTGAAATTATAACTATGTAGCTGATAGTAAATATAACATATAAGTTGAGGCCAAGATTGTCATTCAAGACTATGTTATATATCTGTGGATAAGCCTTCAAGCTTGATTTATAACCCAGGTGCTTGTCTAGCCTTTTGAATATTACATCTATTTCTAGATAAGTTTCTATACTTGATATAACTCTTCTTTCTGTATGACTAATTACAGATATTTACTTAAACTGAGATTTGTTCTATCCTAACTTCATCCTCTTGACAGTTTCTTGATAGTCAGAATGAAATGTGCCCTCTTGGATACAGAGTTTAATACTGTTATCATTATATCAAACTCCAACAACTTTGGAAGTTCTACAACAAAGTCTATACTAATAGTATCTTACCTTGTATTTTACACAGCTAGCAGGTAAGTCACATACTAACCAACCACATTTTTTATCTGTTCTGGATAATACTTATCTCATCTGCACTCTCTTGTTCTCTTCCAATACATATTATGCTTTATTTCAATCACTTATCAATTCATAGACAAGAGTTTCTCTATCTCACAACAAATTCTATGGAGTTCCAAGCAACAACCTCTACAATGTCTGACAGATCTAGAATATGCACAATATCCTATTATTAGAAAGACTCTTCCTATATTTAAGAACAATAGTTACTATATATATATATAATTCCTTAGTCTGATAATCAACTTGGATCAAGTGCTACACTTGTCCTTAGTTCATATCCATATATCTCTTCTCAAATTATAATCACATAACAAATTTAAGCTAGGCACAACTTCTTTTAGTTGAAGCCAAGATTATCATCTACATAGCATACTATTTCTGACTTACATCTATACTTTCTTTTAATAAGAGTCTTACTATCCAATCCATTTTTCATGCTACATCTGTGGATTCTCTTGCAAGTGTGAATTACTTCTAACAAGGTACAGTTCTTCAAGTAGTAACTGTTAGATAAGCTTGGTATATAAACAGAGATTATAGATGCTAATATACTAATCAATATATCTAGACATTTAAGGCCACTAGTAACTCTAAGATACCAACTCAAGTGTTTTTCAATATTCTACATATTTAGAAATCTTTAAATCATGGTAAAGAGAAACAATGTGCTATTAGAGATCTCAAATATTGGATATGTAAATTTTGCTATAAAATGAAATGAATTCACCAGCTTCAGACTACTCTGAAGGATATAAGAACTTGATGGATAACTAATAGAGTTCTCTTACAGCCTGTTACAAACTCAAGTCCTTAGAGTTGGACAAGTAAATAAACCTTGTATTAGGTTGGGTTGACATAAGAGAACTTGATAGAGAACTCTATACAGGATAGTCTACCTTATATACTAAAGCCTCATAGTCCATGCTAACTACTTCTAGCCTACCCTAAACCACTATGTTTTTGCCTTAAGGTCAACATGTGTTGTACATATTGTATGATGTCATTCTTCAGGATTATTTTATGTCTTTCTATGTGTCTTGTGACTTGTGACCTTGTCACCTGATGTGACCAATGTGTGATGACATGATCTGGTCACCCTAATTCTAGTTCTAAAAATAAAAAGGAAGATAAATTGAAAATAAAATGAAAAAGAAAATGGAAATAATTTAGAGTTCACTGTTTTCAGTTTTGATATAGCCCTAGCCACCAGTTCCTCTTGATAACCCAGTCATTTGCTGCATTGGAAGTTTATCAGAATACTACTTTTTTTATCTTCAAAAATGAGATCTTCCATTACTCAGACTGCTAAAAACTCCAGCTGAATCAAGACTATATTCTTGTTATCATAAGAGCCATCTCTGACATCTAGTCAATATAATAGTATATTCAGTTCACCCATAGACTTACTGAACAGTAGTATAGTATGAAATTAAATCTTGCTAAGTATAGTAATCATTAAGCTTGCCTATAGTTAAGCTTCTTAGTTATTATAAAGTACTCCAAATTATAATAATCTATTCAAATTTCCATAGAAATCACTACTTTCCAAAGAAAGTGCTGCCATTCTTCAAAATCTCAGATTATTACCAGGATCTTTTTGTTATGTATCTTGTAATTACACTTGACTGAGGAAAGAATCTTGCTAAAAAAAATGCTACAGAATGCCACTTATTATTCTTCTTTAATATTTAGGAGAGAACTGCTCCTAATGTCAAGGAAGATAAGTATAGGTGCTAAGATGATAGCCAGCTTCAGTAAATTAAAAGCATCTTGTTGGTTTGTACCCCAACTATTACTACTAGTAAGATCAAAGAGGAGGCATACAACATTCAAGAACTAGTAGCTTAATTCTTAGAAATAGGTCATGCTAAAGAATATTACTAAGAGCTTAAAAAGTCTATAGTTTTTTAATTGTCATAGAATTAAAATAAGAGCCTTGTAGTCTTGTACTAACTAGAGAGAATTATTCTTCATTTTAATAAACAATACCAACACAGTTATGGGTGACTTGAAAGAATATATTTAACCAGTACAGAAACTCTCAGTAAAAAAGACATCAAACTCTGACTACTCTATAAGTAACAAGAGATATATCTTAGATGACTTAGACTTAGTATTACAATTCAAGACTTATAAAGTGAAGTTAAGAAAGAAATCTTATATTAGGGTTAACACAAGAAAACTTAATAAAGTTCCAAGTACAATGTGTCTATCTTATATATGCTAGACTAATAGTCTATACTATATGAGTTTTAGCCTATTCTAAAGACTATGTATATTACATACTATTAACATATAGTATAACATTATTGTTTTGGAACCTTTTATATTATTCTGTATAATGCATGATTATGTGACCATAACTACAACATGTAATAAATATATGATATCACACTAACCTCTAACTCTAAATCCAAAAATATAAAAATAAATAGAGTCCACTATCTTCAGCTCTAACACTTAGCTTTTAGTATAGGTTTGATAGCATGGTTCTATTTGTAGTGGTTTAGAAAAGTGTTAAAGTTCTCTTTAGCAAAAACAAACTCAAATTTCTGAACATAAGAAGAAAGAACAAATATACTATTATTTATTACTTAAGTTTACTAGAAATCTTTAGAGAAAGACTATAAATGGGTTGCTGCAATACAGTGGTCCAAGTCCAAAAGTATAAAGAGTAGTTGGGCTATGTAGATACATTTTTCTAACTTCTTCTCTAAATATATAGAAAGTGAAATATATATCTTTGAAGTCTTTAGCTAAAGTAAGAAAAGAACTAAAGGAATATATGTTGAAAATAATAGTCTTTATTTATTTTTATTTTTATTCTTATTTTGAACTTAGAGTTAGTAGCCTATATAATATTACAAACTATCACACAATGTGAAACTATCTCATATATCCATCACATATCACAGTTATAATTACATAATCATGCATCATACAAAAGAATATAAAAGATTCTGAAATAATAATATTATACTACATATTAATAGTATATAATACACATGCTCTTTAGGATAGGCTAGGTTTAGTATAGCATAGACTATTAGCCTAGTGTATATAAGATAGATACTTTGTATTTGGAATTTTATTAAGTTCTCTTATATTAATGTTATAACTTAAAGACTTTAGAGTAGATTAATAAGAAAAACCTTATATTAGAGTTAATATTAGAATTGTGAAAATTGGACTCTGTCTATTTTATTTTATTTTTCCATTTTTATTTTCCTTTTTAATTTATTTTCTATTTTGAAACCTAGAGTTAAAGTTTAATATAATATCACAAGTCACTATCACAAACTATTACACTATGATGCTGTCAGTGTCACATCATTACACAATCACATGACATGATAGAAGATGGTAAAAGCTTCTGAAATAAGGATGTCATACGGTATATTATATATATATTAACCTGAAGGAAAACATATAATTATTTAGAGTAGGCTAGAGTAGTAGAGTATGGACCATTAGTTTTTAGTATATAAGATAGATGAGCCTGTATAGAGTTTTCTATCAATTTCTCTTATATTACCTAATACAAGGTTCTGTCTCTTTAATCTACTCTAAGATTTTTATAATAGTTAATACAAGAGAACTTGATAGAAAACTCAGTATAAAACTATCTACCTTATATACACTAGGCTACTAGTTTGTGCTACAGTACCATTAACTTATCCTAAAGGCCATATATTATCTATAAGGTTAATATATATCAAACATATTATAATGATGTTATTTCTTTCTGAACCTTCTACTATGTTCCATTATAACACATGATTATGTGACAGTGTGATAGTTTGTGACTGTGACATGTGACATCACACTAACCCTACCTAGGATTTCAAAAATAGAAAATAAAATAAAATAAAATACAAAATAAGAAAGAAAATAAAATAAAACAAAATCCACTATTCATAATTCTAACAGTTAACTCTGATACAAAGTTCTTTTCTTGACTTCATTCTATAAGTCTTAAATTGTAACAGATTAGGCATTATGCTATAACTATCTCTTATTTCTGCCAGTTAACCTTAGAGTTATATATCTTTAGCCAAGTAAATCCAAGAATAAAGTTTTACTTACCCAAGTTAGAAATATCAAGCAAAGTCTACTCCAAGTATGACTTGTATTAAAGTATGATATTTACTACCTCTAAAATCTGGCTAGCTTTTTTGAGAGTGCTATTAATATTGTATATTAGTACAAATTAAGAAAGCTTTTGAGTATTCATACAGTGTTTTTCTATGGAACTTCAATTGATAGAAGTTTATGTAGCTTTGGAGTTCAGAGTTCACTAGTACAAGCATAGATAAAAATTCAGTTATGTTAGTAGTTTTTAAGATGATTTGCAAGTATAGCAATATTCTCCAAACATTAAGAGCATTGATAGTAGATTGTAAGAGAAGTCTCTTCTTTTACTTTGAATACCAAAAAATATGAGATAGAATCTATAAAATCACTGAAATTATTATATTTTTCTGCTGAGAGTACAATAAACCTATTTATAAGCTTCTAGGGCATATAATCTGCTGGTTGCTCTATACAAAATCCTGATTATCTATAATTCTATTTGAGTTATCTATATTATTGTCATATACCAGGTTCAATTCTGTAAATAAATTATCTTCTATAGTGATATTATCTTCTATCAAACTTCACAAGTACTCAGTCTTCCACAGCAAAGTTTACTCCTATCTCAACCCCATGCATTGTCAGTGTCTCTCTATATATAACTATGTAGTAATTGTACTACTTAATGTTGTAGACTCAAAACCTTAGAGTTGGTAATGAGAATAAACCTTATACCAGGTTGATACAAGAGAACTCGATAAGGAGCTCCTACTAATATCTACCACTATATATACTGTTCTGTCCTGGTTCATGCTACAACATTATATAACCGACCCTAAAGTCCATGCATTGTCCTCATGTCCTATTACTCATCTACTATAAGGCCACCATACTTCCTACATGTGCCCTGACGTTATATCTTTAATCTCTGCTGTACATATGCACATCATGTGTACACCATGAGGAACCATAGTCCCTTGATGTCATCCCTAACCCTAACTCCTTCTAGACTCTTCCTGATCCTTCTAGACCCTAAGTCCTTCCAGACCGTTCTAGACTCTATCACATGACTTCCAGGTTACATGCTCTCCATCTATTGTAGACTAATAATTACTACCGTCCTATGTCAGTCCTAACCCTAACCCTACCTAAAGTCTGTCTGCACTCTCATCTTATAACACTTAAGTTTTCAAGTATTTGAGACACTTTTCTATATATTTAAGAACTAGTAGGTACTTTGTAAATCTCTAGTCTGATAATCAACCATAGTTCAATACTATTAATACTAATCTCTAGTGTTAGGTCAACATACTTCCTTCTATCAGTACTCTCTTTGTTAAGCTCCATTTCAATTTCTGAAGTTGCAACCAAGTAACATGCAAATAGCACAGTACACAAACTAAAGTCATTCTAAGAAGCCCATATATTACATACCATTTGACATCTGTATCTTTTCCATTCTTTTCCAGTATAGATCACACTCTATTCCAATCAGCCATCAACCCAAGGACCAAACTCTATATTTCTCATTAATCTCATAGAGTTATAAATGACAATCTCTATGGTGCCTAACAATCCAGAGTATGCACAGTAGCAGTATTATTAAAAAATACTTCCTATATTTAAGAACAATAGCCACTATATATAGTTCTCTAATCTGATAATCAACTTAGATTGTACTATACTTGTTATAAACATATATAAGTTCCCTCTTCTGAAATATGGCCATGTAGTAGGTTAGACTAGGCATAACAATCTTTTGTTGAAGCTAAGGTTACTCTAGTACTACTTCCAACTTATCTTCCATACTGTCACAAACTTCATTCAGCTTGTATCTCCACAACCAGTGGACCGATTTTCACAAACTAAGTTGCGCTGGAAAGCCCCAAATGAGGGCTATCCGCACATATGCAGGATGTACAAAAGCAACAACAAACGACTGAGATATCAG
>Ga0157364_1004469_pt1 | contig 13982 bp, 10 predicted proteins | sample AttsexASBM2_FD_111476 | JGI IMG/M metagenome (GOLD analysis project Ga0157364, IMG submission 111476) | Fungus gardens microbial communities from leaf cutter ant in Ribeirão Preto, State of São Paulo, Brazil - Atta sexdens ASBM2 | ecosystem: Host-associated > Fungi > Mycelium > Unclassified ... | reverse complement strand
TTTTTTTTTTGTGTGTGTTTGTGTGTGTGTGTGTGTGTGTGTGTGTGTGTGTGTGTGTGTGTGTGTGTGTGTGTGTGTTCGCAAATGTGATACATTTCAATGTTGCGCTATATTGCAACAAGTCATACATTGCATACGCAAAGTAAAATGTCGGTCTAAGATGAAAATCACGTGAAACTATTTCACGTCGAATGCACAAATTTAACACATGCGTATTTACGTATGTAATTAAAAAACAAGTATTATTATATTACATATTTTTGTTATATTAGAAAAGAGATTGAACTTTTGTCTATTTATGAAACTCGTCTGTTTGGGAAGAGATAGGTGATTCTGTCCGAAATAAGAAAGTTGTATATCTTCACGCGCGAAATTCGGGAAGAAACGGAAAAAGATGGATAGCCTAAGATACATTGTTAGTCGCTTGAGCATTAAATTATCGAGACGCAAACAATACTTGATCGATTGTGATGGATCCGTCCATTTGACTTACATTCGATATAAGCATATCATTATGTTTTTGATTAAGCTAAGATCCGCATACATTAAAAATTAATCAACTCAACGACTTTTCGATATTTCAAAACTTTTCGTCAAAAAGATACAAAAATCAGTAAGTAAACCGGACAATAAAAGACAAAATTGGAGCAAGAATAATAGAAAAATAGTAAAATGTTAAATACTTATTTAACGCTCATAAAATCACAAAATAAATCGGCGCGATGGCGACACCCTTGGAAGAATGATAATAAGAAGGGCGAACTACGTTGGGACGTAATAAGGGATCCATTCGAAGTTTATAAACTGAATATTATTGAGATACTAGCGAGAAGTGCCGTGACAGTGAGCGATGAGGTATCTCGCAGTTCTCCGATTTTCTATTAAACGTCGATTTATTTATGGAATATTCGATGCGACGAATCTTGTGACGGCGAGAGACGCTGCGAAGTTGAGCCGACATAGAAAATTCAAATCAACCTCTGTCATACAAAGGAATTTTTCACGAGAAGCCCCTAATCCGAATCATTCGCAGATTTCTTTCCAATCGAGAGAGTGTTTAGACATAATAATAATAATAATAATAATAATAATAATAATAATAATAATAATAATAATAAAGGAAACTTATTTATTTCGATATTCTCATTGCGCAAGTTAATTAAATGTAAATGTCATAATTCACTTCTAATAATTCTTAGACTTCAGTTTTGCAAAATCACATCAAAACGAATCTAATGAAAGAAAATTTATAGAATTTGTTAAACAAAGAAAATATAAGCGACATAAATTAAATTAGGTGTTACTCTAAAAATATGGATGTGGATTTAACACTATAAGTTTGAAATCAACATCTTGATGACTGATACAAACATTGGAAATTTTACATCCACATTGTGTTAGTATTAATATTAAGCAACACGGTGAGAACTATATACGCATGGGTGTCAAATTCATCCGGACATAAAGGACACCCATATATTTTTATAGTATACTTTACGCAACTGGAAAGAAGTCGAACTGGGAGGGAGAGTGGCAGACGTGGTTTACCAACGGAAACCCCGAGGACCTGTCAAATTTCAGGCAATATTGTCGATTGTTCCGACGTGTTTCGACGACAATAACCTGCTCGAGACGACAATAACGCGCTCCCGGGGGCAAAGGACCTCCGATCGAGCATGCAGCGCGACGTGTCCGGCCCTAATTCCACTGTTTGCGTATGCAAACGAAGAGACGAGGTCACCAACGGGGATGCCAGGATATTCATGCGCATTTCTGTCCTCTTCGTTTTGTCATGCAGTCTATGTACAACAAGCGTATATGCATAAGCGGACGATCAAGTGAGCAATCGCAAGATCGATAGAGGCACCATTGCGACGAAAATATCGAAATATAATTTCAAATGAAATTAATGCTCACGTGAGATACGTACACTACAGGTAGATTAATTCGACTTGATTACACGTGGCGTATAAATTCTTACGTTGCAATGAATAACGGACAAATCAACGTACGCGGAAACAGAGAGAGAAAGAAAGGGGGTGAGTAATAAATAAACGTTGAAGGGAATGGGGAATGCAGAGTTTTGAAAATTAAGCGAATTTATTACGGGATACGCCGTTTCCTCGTTGTTAATCAATTAGCCGATATCTCTTCCGACGCGAAATAAATACCAAGAGTAACGTTTATTAATAAACGTGGTGGGCGGTTGCCGAGAGATGGACTGAAATTCGCCGTTATATACCTGCGTCGCGAATGGAAATTAATTCGCCGCTCCCCGCAACAATCAAATCGTCCCGAATTTGATGCACGCGTTAGCCGTTCCGGTCACGCTCGCTCGCTATCTCGCTCTCTCGCACGCACGATGCGTGCGTTTGACAAGTGGGCGGAGTGCGGTGGGACGCGAGTGGAAATAATACGAGTGACGTCAGAGCGCCTCGGGAGTTCGAGCGGGGCTGGTTCTCGGTGTATGTATATATATATATATATATATATATATATATATATATATATACGCGGGATCAGCCGACCTGGATTAACGATTAACACAAAGAAAATATACGAAACACCAGCGAGAAAACGACGAGTCGTACGATGCGGTACGATGCGAACTCGACCAGGCCTGGCGTGTACTCGAAAGGACGCTTTGGGAAACAATGCCGGCCTTTAGGCGAGGAAGGAGGCACCGCCGGTATATGAAAAGTCCTTCTGGTCGAATGATCGTGAAATTGATCAAAGTAATGCGTAGAAAATCGATCCTAAACGTAATCTTCGCTGCGCGAAACATCAAGCGAGGACCCTGCGGGTCTGTTCGCGAGTGCTGTTTCAAACAGCGACGACGAGAAAACGCAACGGAAATGCAATACGCTGAGAATTACATACGAAAAATATTAATGCTATTAACCGACAGCAGTTCTAATTGACAATAATTTTGTTAATTTTGTTACTTTTACAGGGACGGAAAGCCACTGCAGGCACTGAACGATATCATATTTCGAGGAAAAGAATACAACGAATCTTACTCAAGGGAAATTGTAAGATTTAAAAAATAAAACTCGCCAAAAAAATTTTAATAGTTTTTAGGAAACAATACATATAATTCTAGATTTCTTTTTAAAATAAAAAAATTTTATAAATATTCATATTCGTGGATATGTAAATATATGTATATCCAATATATATGAAAATGTGAATATTTATAAAATTTTTCTATCTTAAAAAATAAAAACCTAGAATTTCTATCTTAAAAAATAAAAACCTAGAATTATGAGTCAAATTTCTTTTTGTTTCCGAAAAATTATTGAAAATTTTTTTATAGATAACATATTTTCTATAGAAAAATAAGAATATAGGATGAACTGATAAGATAATATATAATGAAAAACATTATATCATATTCATATATCAAAGATATTTGGATATCTATATGAATATCATATTTTTGAACGATTAATAAACGATTAAATGAACAATTTTACTTTTCATTAGACTGCTGTCGATTAATGCTGTTAACATATCGTTTTTTTTTCTGTGTACAGAAAAAAAAGATCTAAAATGTATTTGTGATAAGAAAGAGAAAAAATAATTGTAGTACAAACAGAATACTAAAACATCATCAAGATTAAAGATAATACCACTTAATATACAAAAAAACAATTATAACGGTATAAATTTAAAATTTATTTTTTATTAAAATTTATTACTTTCTGGTTTTATATCTTGATGCTTATAATAAATACCGTTATATCGTTCTCTAATCTAAAAGCAAGACTGATGTTAATAAAACATAAATATTAATCAGATAAAAAGATTAAGATGTGGAGATTTAACGGCGGTAAGAATCTTTGCCGGTGGTTAGCTGCGAGAACATAGCTCGGAGGCCTCGTACCGACGGGCATTGTGTATTAAAATTAAGGGAATACATTAAGCGAGTTAATGTTATTCAGCTTTTTGTTCGCGACGCTTCTATAGAAGCGCTTCTTTGCCGGCAGCCCGAAAACGCCCTCTTTTCTCTCCCTTATCCGACATGAATCTGCGCGTTGCATACTTCCCGCGACGAGCCGACAAACTTCTTTGCATTGAACTCTTAAAAATCTTATACAACGTGTCGTAGAACTATCTCCACTTTTCTCAACTACCGAAGGCGAGTTACGAAAGGGATATTTTCAATATCGAAGTTTAGAATATCTTTTCTTCTCTACTTATATACGGTTGCTTCTCGAACATGAAGTTGACTTCTTTTCGAGAGAGATAATCAAAAAGGTGAACATAAAGAATACAAGTAATAATATAATACCCAGTTAATTTCAACGTAATTTTTACTTATATGATGGAAATGACGTTTATGCCGAAGCGCAGTAATTTTATATTTTATGCGATTATTTATATATATATATATATATACATATATTTCACTGAAAATAGTTTAAAATTAAAAGTAGCCTGGAAAGTAACTGGAAAATACGATACCTCAAACACAATAGCATGGCCTGAAGAGAAAGAATCGAGAATAACGCATTCTTTCAATCGCTAACTATCTGTCCTTGAAAGCACTCTTCGTCGATCTGTTTGAAAGACTCCCTCCTACACTTATAAAGGGAAACAGATCGCATCTTTTCGTGACAACGAAGATAAGTTGCACAAGTTATCTGATACAATAAGATTTCACCTTTCCAAGACTTTTCCATGACGATTGCATTTCAGACAGATTCTTATCGTCTCGTATATATAAGAATTCCGAGTTACTTGTACATGCCATATGCCGCTCTCCGATCTCATTTAATTATTTCACTTATCCATCTACACTCGATCGAAAAGATCGAATTCATGAACGCACAAGAATAATGGCCAAGTTTATTCAAGTAGCTTTATGTTTGGGTTTTCACGATTGGCAAATTAATAACTAATAACGTTTACAAATTGAAACGATGAATTGTAAAACGTAACAGGGAAAATTCGCTAAACCTCGATAATGTGGTTGTAAACAACGCAAGGAAGTGAGCAATGAAATTCGAAAATTTGCAATCGCGCGTTAACAACGCACACGTATATGCGTGCATGACAACCGGTGGAATCGCACGGCCAATTATACCTCACTTTTTCATCACTCAGTATATCGGAAATGTGAAAGGGAATTGCCTATTTCTCTTACACAGAAAATTCAATCTCTATGATTTTTTATTCTAATCAAACGCATACACAATTTTATGTTTTATTTTATTTAAAACAATCCTATTATTCTATAAAAATATAATCTTATTACAGATTATAAAAAAATGTATTCTATATTTTATCGAGTATATTTTCTATCAAATATAATACAAATATATACTTCAAAGGATAATTTTTACTTTAACGCGACTGCGTACGAATAACAATCGTATATACGTTTTGCACATATAATTTAATATTACATTTCATTTTCTTTCTTATATAATTGTACAGATTTATTTTGCCATAATTTTTTAATCAATTTTTTATCAATATTAAGGTCAGCATTTTAATCGCATCCCTCACTTGCATTATGAATGTAACTATTAGCTATAACGCGAAGTTGATGTACATAAGTAGCATAATAGAATGTTAATAGTTGTTATTGCTTATTTATTTGAGAATGTAGAAGATCGCCGAGTAAATTAGACACGCCAGTGCAATACAAACCCTCCCCCATCTCGCCCTATTAGCCAATACACCGGCGCTCACCCTTCTGCGTTGGAAGTATTTCAGACGGAATTTTAATTAATATCTCGCGGCTTGTAGGGTGCTCACACAAGAGTGCAGTGTGAAGCTGTAAAAGCGGAGGTAAAAGGCGATAGCCGATGCTCGAAAGGCTCGCTAGGAGTGCTTTTATATCGGTAGTAAAACATACCAATTGTTCCGAGAAAAAAACCGTATAGAAGCGAGAACAAGTAACAGACCTTTTTGGATAAAAATGTTTACAATCACCATTAAAATAGCCCGCGGCGATTTTGTAGTTGACTTGTCAAAAAACTATCGATAGAAAAATATATCAATGTGAAAGCGATCGATATGCTTTTACATGGCCTAAACTCAAAAGATTTTTCATGCGTTTTGTTTATATATTTTTACACGAAAGATTAATCTATGTATTTTGTATATTATATTTTATACGGAAAGAACGATTTTTTGCTAAAAGATTTAAAATTTTACTGGATACAGATTTAAAAATTAAATTTTGTACCGTCAAGATAATTTTATTAGAAACTCAAACTGATTGACAGAATATTAAAATTTTTCGCAGTACAAGTATTGCTCATCATTTTTTTTAGTTTCCATCATAATTATTTTGATGGCCCAACAAAATTATTTTCAGATCTGTAAATATTATTTTCAGACCTATCCAGTATAAAATTTTTAATCTTCCAGTAAAATCGTTCTTTCCGAATATACGCCAATCTAAATAAGCGTATGTATGATCAGGGTATGGATAAAATTGTGTAATTGATATTTGATTGTATTTATGTATAATCGCGAAATTCAGTTCTTCGTTGAGGTTTGCCGGAGGGTAAATCAACTCACCTTTATTCCGAGAGTAGGCGTCAGCATCCCGTAGTCCGTAATGGGTGGCAGCATAACAGGGGGTAGGTTTGTCATCATCATACTGTCTAAATTCTTCACACGTATTTTCCGTCGATGTATCGAACACAGATCAATTCTATTGCTTATTAGACCTACCTGAAACACAAAAAAAAGAAAAAAAATGTTAAAAGATGTTTCAAAACTTAAATTTAAAAAGTGCTTCGAAACTTACTAACTTTTCCAACCTAATAATAAAAAAAATCATTACCGAAAACTACCAACAGACACTATCGAATATTGTAAAGATTGTATAAAAATAAAAACTAATAGAAAAAGTAAAAAATGTAACACGATCAAAAATTTAAAATCGCAATTGTTAGTGATACCGCAGAATTCGTTTAAAATAACAGCTGCTAAAGTTTTATACACGCAGAAAATATTCGCCGCGACCGTATATATCGACTAACAGACTTGTCACTTTATCGGTAAATCACTGAAACGCCAATCGATTGTGGTCCTACAAAGCGCCGATGGAAGCTTCCGACAAAAGCCCGAAATAGTTTCGTATCCCAACTTTTCCATAAACCAGTAACGCACTGTTGACATTTCCGATAGTCCCAAAACTCTCGTCAGAGAAAGTCCAAAAGTTCAGTTAAAATTTTGTCACAAACACTCACGTCATCACTAGTCATAGTTACGTTGTGTGCGTGCCTCAATTATACAAATCATCCAATTACAAAATTAATCCATTAAACCCGACAGTATCACGAGTTTAGGCTTGTACTGGGAGCTTAAGTTTGGACGTAGATCGAATCGCGCGAAAGTCGACGAGATGCGTCAAAGATCGCACGATTACGATTTCATTAGTTAATAAAGCCGCGATTAAGAGCGGGTCAGAATTTGGGACTGATTATCTTGATATCAAAGAACTAAGAGCAAAGCAACAATCAATTAAATAATAATTGTATTTTTGAAACAATATAGCAACATAGCGATAATCTATTACGAAGTTTTTTAAATTCTTTATGCGTAACTGTAAGTCACAGCTATTGTAATATTAACAATAAAGAAGGAATTAACCAATTAAATCTCAAAATCAATACATGATATCCAAATTGTCTGATCAAAAAAATAATACTTATAATATTTCACGTGTAAGAAATAAAATCAGGGACGACACAAATTTTCTTAAAAAAAAAAATTAATGTAGGTATATTCACTTTCGCCTGCGTTGCTCGAGTACCGAATTGCGGACTATGCTTCTTCTTTGTTCAACAAATGATGTTCGATAATTGAATGGCTGGTTATGTATTACGCTATGAAAGCTAGAAGAACGCTCGGTGAGAAATTAGAATTAATAATATGATTACATTAATATGATTACATTAGACACGATTGAGTCATTCATGTTCTACGCATTTCTTTTCTTTGAAATATTAAAAGTATTTGGCTAAAAGTTAATTTTTCTTTTTTTCCTTTTTTTAAAATAAATTTATTATTTTATAAATACTTTATAGCAACATTAAAATAATATTTTAAAAATCATTTAATAATTTCTATATAAATACTACAAAAGTGATAAAAATTAACTCGGAACACGAAAGCTCCATCTTATATAACAAAGGACCAAAATATATTTAATTACTTATATATATGTTAAAGGTCAACACTGAGCCACATGAATTTTTGTAATCGGTCTTCTGATACCATACTATTTTCTGCCTAACTTTTTTAAAATAGATATTTATTATAAATATTTATTATAAATATGATACAAGACCTAAAATTTAATGTTTTTCAAAATATTTATGAATTTTGATCCACAACACTATTTAAATTCATAATGTCAAATTATATACAATTTAAGTTATTTTTAATTCATTTTTATTTAGATATATATCATATTCATTTAGATTATTCTTATTTAATATATCATTAATATAATTAACATAATAAAGTTAATCAATTTAATTTAAAAAATGTATTAAATTTAATTCAAATTTAGTTTATTATTCACCAAGTGCATAAGTTAATATAAACATTATTTATTTTAAAACAACCTTGTTTATTTAAAACTGCAGAAATGGATTGACCTGCAATTTGACATATATAGCAGTTAAAAAAAACAAAATGTTATTTAATTCAAGAGATTGAATTACTATTGCTCTTTGATATTTAAGTGTGTATACAATTAAATACACATGACATTTCAGTATTTCATTGAAAAATCTAAATGTGAGTATTTAAAATAGATTTTTGAAGTAGAAATCAATATTAAATGTCAGAAGAAGAAATTTTTTATTGGAAGCAGCTATTGTTTTCTCGTTAAAATCTTTATCGCCTTTTTATATATTTGCAAGATTGAAGATACGAATATATTACATTCATGAAGCAATAGCTATAATATCACGTACATGTACCACGACATTCCTGCATCCTATCTAATATGAGACGTCCATTTTGTACGTAGCATTTTGCCACGTTCGCGCGTTGCACGATGAGAATCCATGACGGAATCGTTTCGGCGGGATCTTCGATCCTGGTGCGAGGTAGTCACGTATCACGTCGGTTCTGAGCCGGTCTAAGTGCTCTTCAATTACGCGGCGACGCAAGCAATTATGAGCGTAATCCTTTAAGATTTACATGGCAGACACGCGCCCGCGACGCAAGTAGTAGACCCGGGTTTTGGAATCGGCTGGAGATCGGGGAGAGGCGGAAGAGTACTTCCGGCGGCTACGATAGAACGCCGTGGAAACATGGCGTTCGCGGAAATAGAGATTTCGCGAAGGATCTTACCTCGGATTTGCCGGTTAAGCCGCCTCGAATCGTGCTGTTACAGCGTTCCCGTTTCTCTCCCTTTCTCTGTCTACCTCTACCCTCTTCTGCACTCTCTTCATCCCTCCCGGCTCTTACTTTTCAGATCGTCAAGAGCCACGTGACACCAATGACCTAAGTTTCGAAGTGTCTCTCTCTCTCTCTCTCTCTCTCTCTCCCGCACACATCCCTTTCTACTTCACAACACTCTTTGCACTCAACTGTTTTTGCATTGTTTCATTTTTTCATTCCATGACGTCAAGCGAGATTATTCGTTCGCAGTAAGTTGACCGAGTTGCTAAACACAGAATGACTGTAAACAATGACGAAGAGAGAACATTGTCAGCATAGTCGTTGAAATGACCAATAGCTGGGTATGTAAATTTCATAATAAATTACGCGAATAAAGCGCACGATACATTATAATTAAATGACATTTCATTTCTAGCGTATATCGGCGCTTTTAAACCTGCCTGGTTCTGCTAATTCTGAAATAATTGTACGAAGCGGCAAAAACAATTTCGTGACAGGTCGATAGAATAACTTCATGAAATGAGTCGAATCTCATACGAGGAACGACGATTGTCCAAATGTAAATATCGCGTTACGTTCCGATTCTGATGTAAGTATTCAAAAATCGTTGAGAAAGTTCACGAAACATCTGTCGTGTGCGAACGACTCGTGAAAAATTCAGACTTTTCTTTCGAAGGACTGAAAAATCGGAGACTCGTTGAATGAGTTAAAAAATCGAGCGACAGTAATATCGAGGCCGCATTTCAATAAACAAAGAAACAATGGGATAGCGAATAGCGATCGGACGCGTAATAAATTACTGCAACGATCGGTGGGGAATATGAGGCGCACTTTAATACACCCGCGAGATCCCGCGCGGCTCCTGTGTAGGTATCTATTGTGCAGCACAGCCAGGTATAGGGAAATCGAAATGTGTCTGGCGGTCGTTCCTCACCCCATTTTCCTTTCCCACCCGCTCGTCTCGCTGCTTTTTTCCTCAACAGTACCGGATATTTTATTCAACGGCACTCCGCTCGCGCGCCGTTTGATATTGCAGTCTCATTGCATAAAATCCAAGGCCTGCATAAAACAGCCCTTCGCGCCCCTTCCACGCGAGCCCGGACACCCCGGAACACGGCCGAAAGACCACTGTTATAGCAGTAGAATGGGATGCTCGCGCCACGATCGAATCCCGAAGGGGATTTCCAAATGCAATTTCCAACGGAGTGCGTCAGCTCATTAATGTCCCGTATAACATTCCTCGCTAAAACGATCCGCTAAAGAATCTCGCATCTCCGCGCTTCCGTTATCGTATTAAAATGCGATTCAATTATTGTTATTCCCCGTTTATAAACTGTGTAGTGTTTGCACAGCATGCCGCATCGTCACACCCCGTTTAAGGGTTAAACGCGTGTCCACGTACCTCTCCATTGAATTGTTTTCGCGGCGTAAATACTGACGGAAATATGTGGAATATGCCTGTAGTCCCATGACAGATATAACAAATTTTGAAAAATAGTTCACACGTAACGAATACGCGTGCATCGCTCATAACACACACGAATGTACAAGTAAAAAACGCCAGATACTCGCGTTTGCGATGCTTACAACGTATCTCTGCGTAGAAATCATTTTACAATATCAGATCTCAAATATTTTTTTCTAAATGCATGAAAATTGTCCATTTTTAATGACGCAATGATGAAAAAAATCAATGTAAAAAATATTAATTAAGATTTAAATAATAGATTTGACTTAACCTGCATAGGAAAATTGTATCGGGAAATTTGTATTAAATTTAATACATTTTACGTGTTCCAAACGTTCATTCAAATCTTTTTAACACGTAAGTAAAAAAAAATTAATACAAAAATGTAACACTAACACAATTGATAAATAAATTGTGAAAATATATTTCTTCAGTAAACACTTACAATATGTTAAATTAATACATTTTCTTCATTTATTTTAGAATTTATAGTTCAAAATACGTAAATTTTATCTTATTTGTTCATCAATTCATAAATTGTGTTATTTCAATACTAAGAAATATTGAACATCAATTTAACACAAAATATTCAAATAACAATCACAATGCGTTATATTGACTCAGGGATATGTAAAAAATTCAATCAAAAATTTTAACGAAAACTGGTTTTAAGAAATACAAAATGTTTTTTTCACTATGTCTATATCTTTCATAAATAAAAAATTTCGCAAACAAAAATTCAATTCATAAAAATATATTAATTTGATAATATCTGTAGAGCATAATAAGCTAAAGCATAATAATAAATAATATGGCATTTCAACGCCAATTTAATTAGTTTCCTACTTAATTAATTAGGCATATAATTATGTAGACAGATTTCTACTTCACCGCACATCTACGATTAAGGATCATCCTGCATGGAAGAGTAGAAACGACGATTCTTCAGCGAAATCTTCCAATATTTCTTTATCTCATATCATCTTGAGCACCTCATCGCATGAGAGTGCAGTGATAAAACAAATATCGCTATAACAGTAAAATATGTGATGTACTGCTCCACAGGAAAATGTACATGAATTTTTCGTATGTGTTTTTATTCTAAAGTAAAAGATTGATAAAGGATAATAGCTAGCATCGATATCAACACCTGACACTTAGTCGCAATATGAATATTGCATTTATCCGAGTCGCATATTTATATTCACTAAATTATTTTTCTTTCATAGCAATAAAAAAAAAAGTAACACGTAATCCGTACAAGCCGTACAAAGCAAAGCGCGCGCTCCCGATCGGCGTTTTCAAAAAGTCATCCGAGCACAAAATATCACACAGAATCGTAAATTGCAATCGCCAATTAGGATTACACCCGGATACGGATGATAGTTCGATCGACGATATTCGTGGTATTACGATTCACAAGCGCGTATATCGAATTCGAAGCCTTGATGTCGACCGCGACACTCATCATCCGGGATCACGAACCATAATCCGAATCGATCCCGCGTCAATAGCTAGACATACAAGAACGGTTTTTTTATGGATTTGGTCCATGGGTTAAATCCGACGGATTAAGATTGGTGAATTGAGTCCGGCGCACCTGATCTCTCGTTGTCAACTAATGTGACTTTGTTCATGGATCTGTTCGTACAGAAATTCAAATCCGTTGATTAGCGACTTAAAAATTTGTCGAAATACGGATTCTCAAAGGCTTTTAATGTCAGACTTTAGAATTTATTCTACTTTCTATCTGCAATTTGGTATTATCGTAGCATTCGACCCTTCCGAATGTCTTGCGAAATACGGTCTTTATACTGTTAAATTCATAATGTTAAATTATATCAATTTAAATTATTTTTAATCATTCTATCACTCCTAGTAATGATAAATTTTAAGTAATAGTAATAATAAATTAAATTTGAGCCAAATTTTACGTATTTTCTTGAGTTAGATCATTTAAAACTATAGAATTAAATAATCTAACTAAAGAAAATATATAAAATTTGATTCAAATTTAATTTATCATTATTATTATTATTATTATTTATTATTTACAAACGCTTATATTAATATGGGTGTTTAATACGAACGTTGTTTATTTTGAAACTAATTACAAAAACGGAATGCTTTACATTTTGATATATTAAGGCTCGATTTCACAACATATGATTACTTAATTATGATTACTTAGATTAAAGATAATCAAGAAATTCATGAATGAATTTCATTGAGGAATCTGTTGATAACCTTTAATCTTAAGGTAATTATGTATCGTAAAAAAACGAGCCATAAAGTTAAAAATTATTTTTAACTCAAGGGAATGAATTACAATTGCTCTTTTGATATTTAATAGTGTCATAGTGAGTTTCTAATGAAGGATTCGATTCAAAAGTTAATTCGCAATGACGTCAAAACATCCTGGTTCTTTTTCGAATGATGGAAACAACTTTTCAGTCACATTGTAGCGGCTGCAATTATCACACATCTCCGCGAAACAAGTGCGTATGATAATGATAATAGCAATACGCGCTTTACCATTCGGCTCTCATTCGCACACGCGACGAGCAGACGAAGCACGCATTCTGGATGGCAGGTTCAAAGCAACAATTGCGCGTGTTATTCCGCATTAATACGGATAAAGCTGCAGTAGCATGTTCACCGTGTCCAGTCCTTCCCTGACAATTCCCGTCTCTCCCCTATCTCTTTCTCCTTCCATTTCCCTCTTGTACTCGCATCCGCCACCCCCTGCGTTTCTATCCTCTCCTCTTTTCTCCTTTTCACCCTATATCATGCGTTTCCCTCCGGCCTCGCTCGATTTCCGTATTCTCTCTTTGCTCTCGTTCCATTGCGTTGCCGCATATGCCCTCTCCTCACTCGTGCTTCTGACATACCAGCACTTTTCCCGTCGCTACAGTTTGCATTTGATTAATTCTGCATTCACTTACAGTTAATTCAACATTGATTAACTCTGCTTCTGTCAAGAAAGCGTACAGATAGAGAAAAAGAAATAATGCCGACTTAAAAAATGACAGAAAGATGTAAATCCTATATATTTATTCAGTCTGTTCTAACGGTGATTTGAATTTCTAAAAAAAAGTCCTATATAATTCATCTTCCAATAAAAGAAGAA
>Ga0157364_1004468_pt1:0-12500 | contig 13983 bp, 6 predicted proteins | sample AttsexASBM2_FD_111476 | JGI IMG/M metagenome (GOLD analysis project Ga0157364, IMG submission 111476) | Fungus gardens microbial communities from leaf cutter ant in Ribeirão Preto, State of São Paulo, Brazil - Atta sexdens ASBM2 | ecosystem: Host-associated > Fungi > Mycelium >... | reverse complement strand
ATGAAAAAATAGATTGCACGCTTCTCCATTGAAAAAAACATGCGTGTTTGTTGTATATCCTTGACCTGTTCATTATCGTGAGAGAAAAGAATTCTTCGCTTCATATAGCGTCTCCGATATGTTAATACGCATAAAGAATACGGATTGTAAAAACGATTAATATTTTTTAACAAATATGATATTCCTAACATTTGTTTATGAAGGGATATAGCGCATCGCACCTAATAAATGAAGAAGATGAAAGAAAAAACATAAAGGAAAATTGCTAAAAAATCATACTTGAGATGTTTGTTGTATTTCTCTTTTGATATTAATTTATAGTATTAATTTATAGTTAATATTGAAGTTAATATTGGAGTTTGAGATTTGAAGATATCTATTACATTTGATCTTTTGTCAGAAACAAATTAATTTATTGTAACCTCTTTTTATGATATGATATAAAGGATATGATTAAATCTTCTTTTTTCTTGATTTTTAAAAACATAACTCCTTTAAAAATAAATTTGAATAAAATAATGAAAAATAGTTGAGGAGGATAATTTTAGACGGCAATTTTTCTCTATGTGCATAAAAAGATTTAATCGGTATCTTTCTATATGCCATCTATATGCTATACGTGTCTATACATATTTAAAATGTACATAAATTAAAATGATTTAGTACTTAAATATAAATGCAAAGAACTAATACCTCAGCTGTTAAATTTTAAAAGAATGCATAAATAAATCATCCGTTTGCGACAGAAAACAGATGATTTATTCATTCATTTTCTTCTTTTAAAGTTTCTTTTAAAGTTATCAACTGGAATATCAGTTCTTTGGCCGAAACAACCTCTCTAATTCTTGAATATACAAATTCTTATTTTAAGAATTGACGTATCTCTCTCTCTCTCTCTCTCTCTCTCTCTCTCTCTCTCTCTCTTATGTAACTTTCTAATACTTGTGAAGGTCACTACTTAATAGATCTATTTGTTTGCTAATTATCAGCTATTAACGGCTCTTCTCACGTTTCTTCCGTTTCCGCGATATAGAAATTAGTAAGATTTTCAAAAGTGGACTACTTTCAAAGTAAGGATTTTAATTTATACCAGTAACAAAATATATAAATATTTATGTTTATTTATACATTACCTACCTTAACTTGCTTGACTGCTTCCTCCGGTGGTAAATTTACCACACTGTTCATTTGGGTGTCTACCCAGGCCTTCACCGCGGCGCTAGAATCTCTGTATTGCTGCCAGAGCCTGCACGCGTGTTGATATCGGGTGCAAAGGGCATCCAATTCGGCCCTTGTGTCCTCCCAAGCCTGTACGGCCTCATTTACTGCGGCGTCGACCCTCTCGCGGACCTCTGCGGCGCAACTCTCCCGCAGAGGCTCGGCAGCGGCACGTAATTCGCCAATGAGAACTTCTCGAGCACCCAAATCGCCGTTCAAACCCTGCCGTTTCAAGAAAAAAATCGGAAAAAATATAATATATTGAAATATATATGTACGTATATTCAATATTTAGTATATAATCAATATTTGTACATAAACATTTTGCAAATATTAGAAATCAAACAGCTTGTTGCTTTAATTAAATAAATTTGAGTTTTAATACAAAAAAATAGAACATTAAAATTGAAAGATAATGCTTATAAGTACATATTTATGAAAATTATTATCCGTTACACTCATTCTTTAAATTAATATTATAATGTTGAATACTTTTTAAGAATTATTAAAGACGTTTCAAATCCTCATTCACAGAAAAAAAGGTAACAATAATTTGTTAAATATATTTTTCCATTAATCATTGATTTTTTTTTAAGGATACACTATATATAACGAAAAAGAGATTGAAGATTATTTTTTCACAGATTGAAACCTTGCAATGTTTGTCTATTTTTATCCAACGTTGCTATTTCAATTTTAAGAATTTTGCCTGTATGGACTTTGCGTCAGACAATTCAAAGAAAGTGCCGATTTTACTTAAAACGCTATAAATAAATTTGCGGCACGAGACTAGCACATTTGGAGACTTACATGAATTCGGTCAGAACATGGTTGAACTAATTTTATGTCGTGTACTCTAGTTCATTCACCTCTTGAATTTTCTAAGAAAAGGCACACACAAGTGCATTATCTTATTATCAAGAGAGAATATTAATTTTTATCAAATACCAAAATTTATACTATCACGTAAATCAATAAACTTTAAAAAAAATTTCCTTAAAAAGAGTTATTCGATCATACAAGTAATTTATGTGAGGAATTTACGACTGATACTTTACTGTGTTTTATTTGTCTTTATTGTATGTAAAGTAGATTAATATTAATTATCAATCAATGTTGAAGAACATTTTGACGTTTAGAAATTCTGGCGAGTCGCGAAGATAAATCGATAGACAGTATACTGGAAGAGGAAATCATAAATATATGTTTGAACAGCCACGGCGCTCCTATAGACATACGTTTCTCCACGTGCCATAGTTTACATACCGCGTTATGATATAACGTTAATGACTATAATCATTTATATCATCTTTTGTAATTGTTTTTAAAGTGATGAATTCTAGTCATCATTGATAGCACGCTATATTTATTGCGAGATAGAATTTTCAAATACGCATCATCTAAGATGGTACATTTATTATGTCATTTAAAGATTCTAGAGATTACAAAGATTATTCGTGAATCTCGTAAAAAATAACATTTTTGACTCATTTATATCGCTAGTCAGTTGAAATTGATTGTATTTTACAAACAAAAAACACCTCACGTTTGCAATTATAATATTATCATTTTGCCAATTATAATGCAATTCATTGCATTTTATATACATTCGATATTGATTTATTCTTCGCTCAATGAATCGCGTAAATTCTATTGTCTAAAGTTACTTATTTCGATCGATTTCTATCATGTTTAATATTGCGTTTATGTTACGCGTGTAATTGTACGAGTGATCGTAGACGTATCATGATGTGTGATTATATGCGAAGAAATCATGATAATAACTATACTGTACACTTTTATTTAGTATAATAACGTTTATATATCTCGCTCAATGAAACGAGAAATTGCGAGATACATTCTTTGCTTTACATATACTATCTCGTTACAGACGACCTGTTGCTTGTAACGACTTCACACCTGGCATAATATATGCTGATTTAATACTCATCGATGGCTAACGGTGTGTGCATAGACTTGCTTCTTATGTCTCGATGCCATGATGCGTAACGGTCTCATTTGCAGAAAAGAAGAAGAGAAACACGATGATTCGGCGGAAATAAATTCTTACGAAATCATTTTCTCATATACGCATTCACATATTCGCAGAGAGTTAATCGATCACCCCCGGAAAGAAATATTAATAACGATCTTGAGAAATATTAATAACGATCTTGAAAAATCAAGAACTTTTTTTAGCGAGCTATTTTTTATTAAAGCTGTATATCACTGATCGATTCTCGTATTTATAATAAAGTCGACTGCGAATGTTGTAAAGAGTTCGTACAAAAGAATCTGTGCAGTTCACGCGACTACAAATGATTAAGGCCCGGTTCCAACAATGTTAACTTTTACCTCGGTTTAATTTATTCTTTATTTTTTTCCTAATTTTAAGAATTAGAAAGAGAATGAATATTAATTCTAAGAATTAGAAAAAGATAAACAGTAGAATTAGAAAAAGATAAAGAAAAGAATTAGAAGAATTAGAATAATAGAAAAAGATAAATCGAAATTAAAGTTAATCTTACATTGATGAAACTGTGCCTAAGCGGTATATTATACAAATGATACAAAGTAATAATTCTTAAGAAGGAATGTCACATATGCCGTAGCAATAAATTATTTTTTTAATGTAAATTTCCGTAGAATAATTAATCGTTTCGTATTTTTTTTATCAACACGTGCAACGCGCGGTGTCGAAAGGATAGCGACGTTTATGTCCCGCACAAATGTACATCCGGTTTCCTTTTGCAGATAACGCATGAATGCGCTTATTTCACGCCGATGGAGCGTTTAAAAAAAAACCTCATCATTCGAGCTATCAAGCATGCGAGTTATTCACTTTCGATTTCGTTTTAGATAGAAATGTAGTTAATTTCAACGAATTTTATCAACGTTTATGTTTGCGATGATTGTTATTGAAAACTTACTAAGTCATCACTAACAAGTGATGTGTTTAACTTCAATTCTAATGTCACAATAACTTTCTATTAAAACGCGAAACTCCGGAAATTCTGTTCCAAATATTCTTCATGCAATCCGGAGTTCGACACGTGACACGCGGAGCGGAAACGCGACCGCACCATTCAAGAAAGCACTCACCGTCCGCGAGCGGGGCGATGTTACCTTGAGGCTATTTATTGTGCTTCGTCTTCGTCGTGGAATTCCAGCGTCGGAGAGTCGCGCCGGTTCATAAAGAACTGCCTTATTCGATTCGCGTTTATCTCTCAGCCACGACCGAGCGATAATGCAGGTCGGAACGCAATGAAGTATTTCGAAAGATATCAATGAATTCGTAGATATTCTCGGCAGCGACGTAAACGTGACCACGGATCCCGCGGCACTGATAGGCACCGCGGTAGCGTACGATAACGTGACTCTAAGCCGCGAAAATATGCGAGAGCGGGAACATGACGCCTGCGCGCGTTGAGAAACGCGACGTTCTTGTAACACGTGTGTACATTTTGAATCACTGATAAAATTTTATAATCGGATTTATTTATAATCGGATTCGTTCGATGATGTCATAGTATTGTTACGGTAAAAAGTTTTAACTAATCATTTGTAAGCTAGAAGAGTTAGTTGAAAGTTTCGAGATTACGATCTGTTTAAATTTTCTTGTTCAACTTAAATATATATTTTCCTAATTAGTATCCATTCGTGGCGAATAATAAATAACATTATAATGAACTTGTTGATATTCCAAATAAAGTCATTAAAAGTCAATGATAATTTCATTGCTCAATATTATTATCATGAATAAACTTGCTGTACTTTAGCGTAAACTGATATAACGTAAAGAAAAAATAACTCACCTCGAGGCGCTCCGTGGCCTTCAGCAATCTGTCGTAATCAACGGAGTCTTGGACGGTTAATAGTTCCATCATATAATCTGCTTCTTGAACAGATTGTTGCACCATTTCCAGCTGCCTCTCGAATCGTCGCCATAACTCCAATCTATTCGTCAGCAACGAAAGCAGATGCGCGCATCTAGATTCAAGTTCGGTGTGTACATCCTGTATATTAGACAAGTCTCTTTCTATGCCCACTGGCGACACTGTCACTCTCATGCCGGTTGGTAAATTATGCAGCATCTGTCTTAATGCCATTAGATCTTGCCAGAGGACAGCTAATTCGTTGGCGACAGATTGACAACGATCTACAGCTGCGGCTACCAGATCGCTTTCTTGTCTTTCGCTACCTTCGCATTGATCCAATATCATCGATAATCTTTTGTGAGCCTTCCTAAAGCGACTTAATCCACGTTGAAGAGTCTGAATCTTTTCTTTGAGTAGCTGTGCCGAATCTAGTTCTTCGCTTATCTGCCCTTCTACGCAACGCGCCGATGATAATAAAATTCCGACTCTTTCGCTCTCCGCAGCTGGTAAAAGACCTAATCTACCTATCTCGTTCTGAATTAAAGAGATTCTTTCGAACAATATAGTGAGTCTTTCGACATATAGATCTAGTTCTTCTTCTGTTTTCAGCACTCCATGGAAACTATTGATGGTCATTCGTAACTCATTTAATTCCTTCTCGAGTAATTTTAGTTTCTCATTCGACGAGATCTCGTCCGAGGAAATGCTGCGAGTGACATCTTTTTGAATTTCGTTGATCTTATCACTAACCTCATTCCAACGACCCTGCAATTCATAGTGAAACTGTCGCTGCAACATTTCGTCCGACAGAGGTATAATTCGTAGAGCTTGCTCGAAGTAATTGTCTGCTTCGTTACGCATGTTGTTGTGAACCTCATATTGTGCTTTTAATTCCTGCAAGCGTAAAAAGATCGCTACAGAATTTAGATGTTTAATTACTTGTGTAGTTATATCGAAAATTATAGCCGTATAGAAACAAAACATTAGTTCTTTCTTGCAATATGCATTTGAATTGTAGAAATCCAGAATACATTACATTATAATTGCAGACCATAATTTTTGTTATAAAAAATGGATGACGCAATGATGATGATAAAAATGAAGCTAATACGTTACGTAATACACTTTTCGTTCTCCAATTTTAATCATACTAAAAATACGGCTCGCGTGAAAGAGAAGACATGTGCTTTCGATGGCACAAGGCCAAATGTGTTGGAAAAATGTGACCTAAATGCGTGTACAAATACAGCTCACATCGCTAAATATTTTTATTAAATTACTAACAAGTTAAATATATTTAACAAAATCTAGACATAGATCGAAAGAATGCTTACCCAGAATTGACGCATAGAACTTCCTGATGGATCATGTAATGTAGCAAGTTCCTTCTCGGCCATTATTATCCAATGTTCTACGCGGTTTGTTAGTATCTCTTGATTGTTCCAACTCTCTCTAAAAGCCAATAGTCTTTTTAGAGAGGATTCGATATTGTCTTGCAGCTTGACGATCACGTCTAGAGCTTCACTATATCGATCAGGATCCTCGATGTCGATAAGATCACGGAGGCTACGTGCCACACCGAGTAAGTGAATTAATCGTGCATGATGAGTTGCTACATCCAATGATAGAGACTGAAATGTGACAAATTAATTATTAAAATTAAATACGAGACGTTCATACATCACAAATTAATATTTGTGAGCCTTAATATAATAGTATTAATATAATTACTAACTTGATATAAAGAAATGTATTGATCGTAGTCAGTCGAAGTCACCGTTTGAAGATCAGGAACTCGTTGATGTGCAACCTGGAGCCATCCTCTTTCTTCTTTTACACCCTGCTCGAGTAGCATCCATCGCGATGCCGCCAAAGCCATTTGTTGCGCTCTTGAAGCTGCTTGATCGAGCAGCGCTGTTGCTTTACTATGTAGCTCTTCGTGCAAACCAGAGTGTTTGGCTCTGGTTTCAGAATCTAGATTACCTTCCAATGATTCGAGAATTGCGCGACAGTGGTTTAGATTGACGAAAAATTTTCTGTGCTTCTGCATCTCTTCCTGAAGATGTTCCAAGCTTACTACGGATATCGGACTGTCCAGCAAATTTTCAGCGATTTCGATAATTTGCGCAAATTCCTGAAGAGTTTGCTCATATTCTTCGGCTAAAGCAAGCAATTGGAGAAGACGTTCTCGTTCGATACATATACCATGTTCGATGATCTTTGTCATCTCATGCGCTGCGTAGATTTCTTCAGGTATAATCTTGCCGGGATGATCACGCAGTAATTCTCGAACAGCATCGAGAAGACTACTTGTCTTCCACATATGACAGCGATTGGTATTGTCTAATTTATCAAGTTCCTGTAATTTCCATTGTGTGGAATACTCGCTTTCGATTATGTAATCGAGCTCTTTACGTTGTTCTTCGACTAATCTGTAACAAGAATTTATTTTATTTCCTTTTTTCATAGAAAAAAAAGGAAATTAATGATTAAACTAAAATTATATTTATTTTTTATCACTTCTACTTTTATTTTTGATTTTAATGAAATATACTAAAAAAATATACTAAAAATATACTAAAATATACTAAAAATATACTAAAAATATACTAAAAATATACTAAAAAATATACTAAAAGATACACTACAAAAATTTATTAAACAAATGCTATTTATTAATATTTTTATGTAGTATCTTACCTATATACGTTATTAATGCTATTTAGAAATTCATCCCATCGTGCGAGTTGTTTATTAGCGTGTTTCTCTCCGTCAGTAGTAACATGCTCGATAATTTTCACCTGATGCTCAAGGGCGTCTACACATTCTCGTAATTTCTCCCGTTCCTCTTTCGGATAGCTTGTCTCTAATTGCTTCCAAATATTATCAAGCTCACGGACACTTTCTTCTACATTATTCACCTCATCTTTCAATTCAATGAACGTTCTGGCGTCCTCGTCAGAAGGTCCAGTCGGACATTCTCTGTTTAAGAAGATTCGATATTCAATAGTTTCTAGCCAAGTTGAGATTGTTTCGACAACGGTAACGAGAGTTTCTTCGACGACTATGACATCGTTTTCTTGAACAGCATTTTTTAATTGCGCCAGTTCTCTGCGAACATCCGACGAGCGCTCCTCCGCGAGTCTTTCTGTGGTGACTTCTTCTAGATGTGCGATATGCAAGATGTTACCTAAATGACTCGATTCGTTGGTATTTTGTAGATTCTTTACTCGGTCAGTTATTATTTTAGCTGCTTGCATTGTTTGCGTTCCTTGATGTTGCGGTTTAGCGCTATATCCTAAAGATTCCTTTAAAAGGAAAGCCGCAGATAATGCTTGAGGGGATACTTGAATAACGGATTCTTTCCACAATTGCGATTCTTTCTTTTCGTATATTTCTGCTGGTGCTTCAGATATTACTTCGGCGTATGTCTTGATTTCCGTTAGCAATGGTTTATTTTCTTTATTCAGAATAGGTTGCTCGATTTCTATGGGCGTTAGCGGCTCTTCAGTAGTATCCATTGGTTCGGGCGACAACTGCGTAGATACGAACGGTTTTTGATCCGACGATATTAACAATGGTTCTACCATCGGTCTATTAAGCGCAAATGTTTTTCGCATTGTTGCTACTTCAGGTACTATTGTTTCTGGAATGTAATTCGACTCGATTACAGATGGATCACTCATTGATACAGGTACTACTTCCGAGGTAGTTGAAATATCCAAAGGTGTTTCTTGAATACCTTCTTCACGTCGATTCATTTTTTCTATCATAGTTTTTAATGCAGTGTCTTCCAATTTCACATCTGGTTCGATCTGTGATGTTATCTGAGAAGGATATTCGGATGCCGCTTGCTCCAATATATCATCATTTTCCATCGGAGATTGTCTATTGGTATGCTGTTTGGCAACATCGCAGTAAGACAGTTCTGCGACAGTATCTTGAGATTTCATGGATTGTCTAAATGCGGATTCAAGCTCTGACTTATCCTTGCTCGGTACAGTGATTTCCATGATTTTATGCTTTCTTTTTCTTTTTTGCCGTTTCGATACCTTATTATCATGTTCCGCGATTATGTCATTATTGAGATCTTCGGCAATCGTGGTATCTTGCGAAGTATCGGTCGTTTCCTTGCTAACAGATGCACTATCGAGTGTATCACTGGCGGATAGTTCTATAGTCGCGTGAACATGGATTTCAAACGACGTATCCGAAGTATTATCCTTTTCTGACATGGAAGATGGCGTAGATTCTTTTGTTTTTGTAATAATCTCTATTGGTTTTGGATGTTCTACCATCATAGATATTTCAGAAAATTCATGTTTTGTTTCTTTTTCGACGGGAGTATTCATCTGTACGATATTTTCTAGGATCGTTGTAGGAATCTCTGATATCAGCTTATTCACAATTTCTACTTCTTTTACTTCCTCTACGGATTTCACAATTTCTGGTACTTGTATATCAGGTGCTGCTGGAGTTTTTTCTAAATCTATTTTTTCTTTCTTCTTCATCTCTTCGTAGGTAATTGGAACGGGCACTTTGCTCAGATCTTCTGTTTCAACTATTCCTGTTTTAAAATCTTCCGTAGATACTTCAACAGTATGAGTAGGAACATATGTTGTCTGTTGAGATACTGAGATTGTCTCAATTGGTTGTTTCTCTTCTTTTGGTGATGTTTGTGCGCTGATCTCACGTACTTCGGGAATATTTTGTACACTTTCTTCAATTTGTGGTATCAATTCTTCTGTCTTTATTTGCACCGAACTATCAGAAGTTTCAGTTTTCTTTGGACTGATTTCTGATGTCTGTGATTCTTCTTCTATAGTTTGTTTCATATCTTCAATGCTAGTTTGAGCAGATTCTTCGCACACTTGTGTAGGTTCCGGACTAACTATAGTTGGACTTGTTTGCATCATAGTCTCTTTGGTTTGCTCAGGTGATTTTGTTTGCATTTCAGATTCCTGCAACTCCACTTTTCGAGGACTCTCTTCAGGCGTCGTTTGTGTTTCCGTCGTTTCAGCAGGAACTTCTGGCTCTGCGATTGTTTGAGTATCTGTATGCGAAACATCTAGTTGTTCTGGACTAATCGGGGCACTTGTTTGCATATCTCTTTCGAAAAATTCTGGCACTTCAGATAACGTTTGAATAGAAATTTCTTGCATAATAATTTTCTCTGCTTCTAGTGGTGGAGTAGTCTGTTGCTCGACTTCTGTTACAGTATTTATTGCTGTTTGAGTTTCAGTCGCTATCATTGAAGATAATTCAACAGGTGAAGTTTGTATTTCCGTGGAGTGAACATCAATTTTAGTCGTCTGTGCTTGAAAATCTTCCGTTTCCACTGAGGCAGGAATAATATCTTCTATTGGACTAGTTTGAATAGCGAACTCTTCCATTGGCGTCGCCGTGGGTGTCATAGTTTGTACACCTGAATCTTCTACTTCCGGTGTTTCTTCCGCGATAGTTTGCGCGCTGAAATCAAGCCCGGGTTCTAAAAATGTTTGCGTCTCCATATGAATCTCTTCAGTTTTAGCTGTTTGTATTTCTTCTTCCAAAGTGATCGGTATCGGCTCAGGAGAGGTTTGCATGAACGTAGAAAGACTTTCCTCTTCTTTTGGAGTTAGCGAAGTCGATACATCACACGTTTCTACAGCTGTTTGAGTATTCGCGTCATCTAACGTAGTTTCGCGTTTACTTTCTTGTTGTAGTGTTTCGACTTTAATTTCTTTTGCCTCATCTTCTGGCTTCGTTGTATCTTCTTTCATTTTTTCTTCTTCTATAATTCGACCATCTTTTTCTATTGTGATGTCCTCTTTTGTCTTATCCTCTGCGGTCATGTCTTTTACTTCAGAAATTTCTAAAGGAAGACTATTGTCTGTGAACGCCGCATCATCACTACTAGTCTTGGGCATATAAGTCAAATCTTCATCTTGAAATGGCCGAACTTTTTGTTTCTTCTTCTTTTTCCTTTTCTTCTTTATGCCATCTTCATTTTCCACCGCAATCGACAATTCATCCATAGTTTTATCGTCCGGTTGATATCCGTCGTTCTCTGCCACAATGCTGTTATCTAAGCTTAGAGAAGATTCGGACTTGATAATATCTGCGACGTCCGGTTGTGGTTGCTCACTAGCATGTTTAGACGAATCAGATGATAGAATATTGATCTCCATAGATTCGGCAATTGATGTAGCAATGGAAGTGCTAGAATCTGTTTCTGCTGGTTTTTCCAAGGATTCTGATTCATCCTTGTGCCGTTTCTTTTTTCTACTTTTATGACTTGTAATATCCGATTTACTCTTTTCTGGCGATTCGATGTAAACATCGACTTCTTTTTCTGCAGTACTTAATTGTAAGGTTTCTGTTTCTTTTTCAGCAGTGAGAAAGGCGGTGGTCTGTACAATTTTATCATATATCACTTCTGTCGTTTCCTTGTCCGCTGGAAGATTAATATCTACATCTTCTTTAACGATGCTATACGGGGCAATTTCGGGCCGTTCTGCCTGAGTTTTGATGGAAACTAATGGTTCCACTTCTTCATCTTCTTTACGCACCGACAGAGATATTTCAACCTTATGAAACATCGGTTTGTATTCTGGTTTGAATGCTTCATCCCTAGAGTTATCTTTTTCCTCACTTATGAACAATTCTGGTGATATTTGCCGTTCTTTGGAAGATATTTTCGCATCTTTCAATTTTGAAGTAAGTTTTTCCGCATTTTTGTCAGACTCAGAAATATCTAACTTACTTGTTAAAGCAATCGATCTGTTTCCTAGCTCCAATTTTTGAAGTGATGTTAAAGTTGTAACTTCTTTGGATGATTCGAGAGAGACTTTTCTTTTCGATTCTTCTTTTTCAGCATATTCTTTCTCTAATACAACATTCAATACATCGATATTTTTATCTGCTTCTACAGTGCTGCTATCATCATGGTGCGTCTCTACTTCTACCGTGCCATTTTCTAGCTCGATACTGAGTGTTTCGCTCTTTACTGGTGCATCGTCAGACTTACAAGTAGCCTTGGTGACCACTGGTTCATCATCTGTTACGGCCGGCTCTAATGGAAATTTTACAGATTCCGATTGTATCGTTACAACATCTTCAACAGGAATCTGCAAAACAGCAGATCGTTCAGCATCGATTAACGCTTGATTATCGATCGCAAGTGTACTTGTGCCATTTACCTCGGTAGGAAAGTGTTTGTATTCTTGTTTATCCATCATTTGTGATTTAATTTCTGTTTGTGCTACATTTTCGTCACTTTGTACAGTAGAAATATCTTCATCAGCTTGAATGCTTATCAAATTTTCATCTTGTGTTACGTGCTGTTTCAAAGAAGAGAGCAGTGCAATTTGTGTAGAATCCGTTAATTTTATCTTAGAATCAGCTGTGTCTGTTGTAGAGTCT
>Ga0157364_1004467_pt1 | contig 13984 bp, 6 predicted proteins | sample AttsexASBM2_FD_111476 | JGI IMG/M metagenome (GOLD analysis project Ga0157364, IMG submission 111476) | Fungus gardens microbial communities from leaf cutter ant in Ribeirão Preto, State of São Paulo, Brazil - Atta sexdens ASBM2 | ecosystem: Host-associated > Fungi > Mycelium > Unclassified ... | reverse complement strand
CAATGTAAGAAAATTTCGCGATGCAAATTTCAACTAGATTTTAGAATTGGGATTACAGATGAAAGACAGATCACAGATAATTGATTCTATTAATTAAATAAATTAAACTATTGTAAAAAAGAAAATGTAACGCTGGATTCATTTCATAAATAATTAAAATTTATTTAAAAGTCGCACAGATATGAAATTTAAATAAAGACTGATGTTTTTATGGAATATATATATATATATGAAAATAATTCTCACGATACGTTTTTGCAGAACAAAATAAACATAGATTAAATCATTATACTATTACACAAAAAGAACGATTTTGTTAAAATCTCCAAAAATTTAGACTAGGTCAGATCTGAAAATAATTTTGTTAGATCAAAATAATTATATAGAAAATTTAAATATGATGAGCAGTGCTGTAAAAAGTTTTTATATTTTAGCTATTAGTTTGAACTTTATCTTATATTTATAATATAATTATTTTGATCCAGCAAAATTATTTTCTGGTGCGCATCTAGCTAAGTCTATAGGTATTTCAGCAAAAATCATTCTTTTCGTGTATATTTATCAACTTGTGTGCTACAAGACAATGTCACCCATTAACAAAGCAAAAATTAAAACGCCTGTGTTTTACAAAGCGTTTCTGCATCAAAGGACCGCTCTGCATCTACACAAAATCATCCTTACTTGAGAAAGGAAACAAATTTCATTTGTTGTCGGATACAAAGAAACGTTGGAAGATGAATTCTGTCATCTTTTTGTTTATGAGCACAACGGATTTCAAACGCGGACGTGACGTAGTTTCCACGAAAATCCGCTTAAGTCGGCCGAAGTAATCGGATTTTAGAAAACCATTCCGACCGTTTCCTTTTCGCCGCAACTAACCGAGGGACGCCGTTTTCTTTGAGCAGATTAAAGTAACTGATGTTATATTCGTCAGTTAGTAAAACTAATATCGACTTTTGATACGCGCGCGTATCAAAGAGACATGCATCGAGAGATTCTCTATTGATTCCATCGAAACGAATGGTTTTATTAATTGCTGAGAAATTATTCGCCATCGCGAGACAGCAGACAAAACTGAAAAAATAGGACAGCGTGAAGAACGTAGAAAAGTATATATGGATCGTGGCGACATCGAGATGAAAACAAACACCGTAGTTGCTGACGCAGTCAAGCTATAATTTTGGAAGCCTGCCGGCGGCATAAGTTCGACGCCCTCGGAGGACCTGCGCTTGGCTCGTTTCCAGGTGTCAAGGATCATAGGTTGTCGGAGGCGTATCCTGTCTCTACCTTGGCTCTAGATCAAGCAAAAAGCGCGCATACGTCGATCGCAGGACAGATCTCATGGCGAAACTAGTTATATTACAAGTTAGTGTATGTTTATTTTTTATTATATATATATTTTTTATTATATATATAGCAACAATGAGAACTTATTTAACGCGAAATGATCAATTTCATAAAAGTTTTATTTTAACAGCAATGCTCAAGTTCCGTTTAAAAGTCAACATACGGACCACACTTCCGTATTTATATCTACTTACTAACAAAGTTTATTGTTTCTCTGCTGCATCCACGGTTTGCAAGTTTCTGATATACGCAATGATTCGAAATACATAGCATGAGGGCTGTATACTTAGGAAGTTCTTGTTTGTTCTAACTGGTTTCTCCAAGCATAGTCGCGTGCGCATTCCTGTTATATAGATAAAGTACGTCGTATTGCAACATCGATATTATGTTATCACACTTAGATATTAAATAGATATTGATATAGTCTCGCTATCAATTACGCGATTAAATAAACAAAGGTAACTACATCGGTAATATTTCTTCAATCTATGTACGTAAAAAGACATTATTTGATAAACAATAGGTAAATATATTTTAACAGCTAGCATCTGTCTTCGATCTGAAAAACACAGAGATTAATCGCTGTGCATTACAAACGTCTCTATTTCCTGCTTCATTCTTCTTCATCCTTTGCGTATAATCATTTATATTTTTCCTCTGAAGAATTCTGTAACGCAATTTGTCTTCGTCGGCGCAACTTTCTACTCTACGCGAATTTCTCCTCTCATATCTTTTATTCATGTCATCATTGAAGCTTTCTCAGACATATACAGAAGAAAGGTCTGCAAATAATTACAGACTCTCTTTGTCTATATGCAAACAATGAAAATTATCTGATTTTAGAATATCTTATTTTATGCAATAAGATATGTATATATCTGCATCAGTTATGTAGTATACATATAACTACGTACAGACAAAAACACACACACACACACACACACACACACACACACACACACACACGCACGCACGCATGTACAACTCTACTAAGATAACAAAATTATGAAGTTCTCATTAATATTTTTTTAATTATTGATTTGAAAATAATAGAATATTAAATTTTTTTCTAATGAGACATGACAAGGAAAATTGTAGTCGAATTAAAAAGTTAATTTATTTATGAAAAAATGATAAACAGTTTTTCTCCAAGGTGAGAAATTTATTTGTGTGACTTTTAAATTATAATTATGCCTTTAATCAATTTAGCCTTAAGTGTTTAATCAGCTTTATTCCTGCATCCCTTTGAAAAGGTACAACAAACAACTTTAAAATTGCTTCCGTAGTTTCTGTACCATATTATCTTTTCAATCATCCCATTTATATTGTTATCATATATTATTATTACATTATATTTTAGCATAATAATAATAATAATAATTAATATGTAATTTGATATTCTTGAATTGTATTAAATATGCATCAATTGTAAATTTTTATGTAATCCGTTTAATGTTTATTAAAAATGTGAAAAATAACATTGTACATAAGAAAAACACTACGAGTTTATATTCAAAAGATAAAAGAAAATAATTGTTCCCTATCTAAAATTTTATAATTGGATTAGAAGTACGTGTGCGCGTGCGCGCGCGCGCTCGTGTGTGTATGTGTGTGTGTGTGTGTGTGTGCGCGCACACATTTGCATTTTCGGACTAAAATAATACTGACAATACAACCATCAAAAGTTTCAAAATAGAAGCATAGTATGACGAAGTAGAACAGTTGCTCGTATCAGACCGCAGAGGGACCTGATACTAACTGTCTGACCGCAGGTACGCTCTTACTACTGGCTAACCACGACCGGTTCTATTACGGCTGTTTGACCGCACTGGCCCGTAACTACTGGCCAGCCGCAGAGCGCGATCAATACTTATCCCCGCCGTTCCATCATTATCACTTTTGCGTTTGTGTTTCGGAACGAAACGAACAGCTCTCGCGCCAACTAAACGAAGGGCTTTAATCATGGAAAGATCTCTGAAATCGGACACTCGTTTTCCTGGAATAACTCACATTCGCGTCTGGAAATGTCATCGTGCATACAGACTCGTGTTATACGAGTCACGCAGCGAAGATCAGCATTCTAAGAAGAAAATCTTGGCGAAGTTCTGGCACGTAATTAACTAATGAAATTTAGCTCGTCGCTAAAGCTGAATCATCCTACCAAGCTTTTCGAGGAAACCTTGGGCCTCAAAAGAGTTCCCTAAAGACGTCGCATCGCAAAAAGTTGAAAGATCGGACTTTACGTAACGAGGTATTAAAATCTTGAACGTTGTCGTTAAAGCATGCTAGCTTAGTTTACCTCCCACTACATCGCCGTAAAGACCAACCGTTTCATCTTTTCGTCTCGTTAGTATCTTCTTCCACTTTTATGCAAGAGAGGTATACCTATAGAAGTCGCCAGTATATTATGAAAAGTTATATCGTTATTAAATCTTTACACAGAGAAATATGTCAGTCGTGTAACAAGGACTAAAAAGAAAATTCATCAATTGGAAGCTATGATTATTTTTATACAGAATAAAATATATTTCATAAAATATTATTTTTTCGTTCTTCTCAAAATAGAAAATTCCTTTAACCTTTTATAGAATGTCGAGATAATGCATGAGAAAACATTTTCGCGCGATATTTTCTGACAGTCACGCACGTATTTCGAGTCTCGTTTCCTTTTCGAGGATGATATTGGGTTCTAACTTTGCGGTGACTATCGTTTGCAGCCACAAGACAAAGGTACGATGATAGAGCATCGTAGGAACGCCATTCGGGCTCAATCGTGCGCGGAATATAGCAGCCAAGATACCGATTTCGACTCTCTAGTGCTGCTTCAGTGATTTAAGGGATTGGCTAACCCGTACTTCCAGTCACGTTCCTCCCAGAAAAGTGTCCAACGAAATAAATCACGGACACGTCGAGGTTTCGATCTTTGTTGTACACGCGCGAAGAAATTCGGACACGTTAAGAGAAACATCGATCGATATCCATGAGATATTGTCCACTCTCTTTTATGTTCAAGGAATATGTTTGTGTTTTTTACAATTTATAAGCGTGTAAGTTTCTATTAGATGATTCTAAAGTCAAGTTTATTAGATGACAACACAAATGTATGATCATTTTTTAAATAATATTATCCAACATGTTTAAATATATATATAATAGCTCATATTAGTTATTAACATAAACATATTTTTAATTTGATTCGAAATAAAGATAAGAAGCATATTCAATCCTACATATTTCATTATTTTTAGCGCTATAATAATCGTTGTCGAAACCGCTAAAATTATTTGTGTGATGATGAAATTATATAAGTGTACTTTTAAACGTCAAAAAGAGCAATGATAAACCCAAATGCCCCGAGTTAAACAACATTTTGTTATTTTTAATTTCTATGTGCGTCAATCTATTTCGGTTAGTTTTTAAGTAAAAGCCTTAACGTATGCAACTTAATAAAGTGCTAATAAACTAAATTTGATTAAAATTTAATACATTTTCTTGAGTTTAATCTATTATTACATTATATACATTTAATTCTATTATTTTAATTAAATTATCGAATTACTAATATTGAGTAGAAGTATGGCGATATATAGAAATGATTAAAAATAACTTAAATATAATTGACATTATAAATTTAACAGTGCAGGTTGAATAACATTATAAATATAAAAAGAAAAAATAAGCTAAAAGACTACATGTTTGTGTTTCAGCGCCATTTAAACTTGAAGGAACTTATAAAATCATCAAATATATTTGCTACATTGTTATTTTTTTTCGTCTTTTTAGTCTAACATTTCAAATAGAGTCATATATGATATGCAAATGTAATGTGACGATTTAAAATATTGTAATTAGAGATTTGCAAGAAATCATCATCGACGATTAATTATCTCCTATTTGTTTTCTTTGACTCTCCGTCTCTTAACCTCTCTACCTTATTCATTCTTATACAAGCGATCCGCTTACACATAGTCACGAAGTCAGATCTGATAATAGTATAAATTACGACCGCTTATACGCCTTGAGTGGCGCCATATATCAACGGATGGACCTCATTCCTTTTCTAGATTGTATATTGGAAAACATGGTGTGTTCACGTTGAACATGATGAAGGACTTTCTGAGAAAGGCTATGCAGCAGGTACCCAGCTAATATCTTGTAATCATTAAGCCGCACATCCCTATCCAGATTGTGTCTCAAAATTACACTATCGATCCTGACTCTATAAGCTATTTCCTGAATATGTATAAAACTTAATTGGCATTTTTACTTATAATCAGTCATTAGCAAGTCACACAGATTTTATTAAGAATATAATTCGCAATTTTTAACAAAATTTAAAAATTCTGAAAAAATTACAGATATTTTTATTTTGGCGGTGATTTAAAACACGGATGAAAAATTATTTTAATAACAAAGACATAATTTTAAAAAATAATTAAGCTAAAGTGAAAAAAATTTTCATTCATTTCTTTAAATTAAAAATTGTATTGTTAAATATAAATGTTAACCATATTATGGAGTGTTTCATATATATTGTAATTCATTTTTATACAAAAAGTATAAAATTTCAATTCTATAGTAATAATTTTTGCAGAGATACACCTGATACATTCTTAAATTTACGGGAGAAAATAAACCGATATGCTATAACTCTCATGTGTTGTCTCAAAAAAATTTGGCTAAAAGAATCCTTTGCTCACTAAATAACGAGCGTCTAGAAAACAAAAGGCAACAAAAAGATACCGTTTGAACGACAGTGTGGGCCATTTTAGACAGTAATGGAATAGTTTTAAAGGGCACTTTGGAATTGTGCCACCAATCAATGGTAGCTGATATCGCTAAGCGAAAATCCGACTTACGGGTCGTTCCAAATCCCTTGTATTGGGATCCACTGGGAAATGGCCAGGGCTGGTTTCATTGCGGCCAAATTAACCTGCCGATCGAGCGTGTCCCCACCGCCGAGGTCGTTTAGGAACAGATTAAGTCGTGTTCAAGCGAGAAAAAGCTCTTCTTGAGAAAAAGCAACAAGACCGAAAAAGATGCGTTATTAAACGATTTACTATGTTTTTATTTTATCGTAATTTTTTAATCTCTTTCAGAAATGACGATTTAAAATTATGTTCTATACACGGGAGTAACAAAAGATACAACTAGAATTCTATGACCAGCTTCAAATTCAAACGCTCTTCAATTAAACTCAACATGATAATCGGTCGATGGAATAGCATGGCAATTGATGATGTTTCGGCGAAGTAAGCCCCCACTGATTTGTTGTAATCCGATTTGCTTCTAATCCGTTACGAAGGTCGTCCGTGTCATATTGCGTTCAAGGGTTTTACAGCGCAAACCACCCGTGTAAAACCATTGCAATCGCAAATGGAAAATTCGATATTGTTATAATTGTACGAAACAAGTGGCGCTGATCGATTAACAGAAAATCAACGATTGGCCATTTTCGATAATACATCGAAACGATGTGATACACGATTTTCGATAATAAATCGTTCGTATAAGTTTGCAATAAGGCAAGTTTACATAAAAAGCAAGTTAGTTGCAGTCTTCTAATAAAAAATTATAACACAACAAACTATGAATGTGTCGTTCATAGCCATGTGACGTACTCATAACGACTCGCAAATATTACATGTACGTATTAAAATTTTATTTAACTACGCGGTCTCTTCATATATGCGAGCTCGTATACGCTCCATAACGTGAAAATGGCAAAGCTAAGTGTCGCGTTGCAACGTAATCTTCACGCGCTAATCATTTTTTATCGCACCCGATAACCAAATCGGCCAAACGTATAACGTTATTCGCGCCTACGGGATGTCATCGTAATTGTCAGGCAGATCGCGAAACGCGGCAATTAAATTTGTCATTGTCGTTGAATGCAAACGACAAGCATTTGTGGAATCGTTTCCACCCTTAGCCAACCTCCCTCTGTTCAATCCATAAAAATTTCGCTGAAATTCATGAGCGATATCGCGTATATACTAGGCGATCATTGGATCGCAGTCGCCTTTATAGTCGCCTTTAATTGTCGTTCTTTTTATTGCCGGTACACAATCAGCTTGCTGGGAACTTCACGACCGGACGATTCGCTTTTTCATGTACAAGTAATGCGAAGGGTGGTTGCAGTGATGGAGATAGAAAAAAAAGACAAAGAGAGAGAAAGAGAGAGAGAGAGAGAGAGAGAGAGAGAGAGAGAGAGAGAGAGAGAGAGAGAGAGAGAAAGAGAAACATGTAGAGAGACAAGCTGCCACAATTTCGCACTGCGCGATGTACGGCGTCAGATGCGCCGTTCGGCCGCGATCGTTACAACCGTACGCTGCAGTATAAGGAACTGCATGGGGCAAGTTCTCGTGCCTTGAGATTAATCGTGTTCCAGGCATTTCTCCTGCCCTGAGCATTAAACACGACGTCTGAACGATCTCGCGTTTTGTGCACTAGCGAATAGGCGGACGGGCATGATGATAACATACGACGAAACTGCGAGCGAAAATTAAGGACTCCACGCCGCTGTCGCCGTAGTGCCGTAATAGAATCTCGCCGTTTATATGTGATGAAGTGGTTGATGCACGGGCTGTAAAGGAAGGGAACACGGGATTTATTATCGAATTGAGTGTAGTTAGTGTGTTTGTATAGTAAAAAATAACCAATATTATGCAAATATTCTACAGCAAAGAACGTACTCGAGTCTTTTTTTATAAGAGAGGCATTTCATTATATTACATTATTAAAGATTAAAGAAATTGTGAGGCTATAAATGTAAAATATTGAAACACTTTATTAAATCAATATTGACTGATATATATATATTGAGACCTAACGCGCAATAATGATTTTTTAATAAAAATGTTATACTTCCAGCTTTATTCACTTTCAATCCCTTATACGTTTTTACATCATGCCGATTACTATTTTTTAAAGCGCAATTTTGTGCTAAAACTATAATGTGTAAAAATATAATGTTATTAAATTAATAATGTATTAATTTTGTATTATTGATGCTAATAAATATTTTATAAATCTACAAGAAATTTATTGAAATGTTAGAAGTTATAATTTTATAAATCTATAATGAATTTATTGAGATTAAAAGTTATAATTTTGCTTTTATTTTGAATAAATATTAATTGTGACTAAACGATTAACACGGAATAATTATCTGATTTTTTATTTAAATAATCACCTGGGATATTTTTACGCTCCAATTAAAATCACTATTATTAAAACATTGTATATTATTGATTATTTTTTTATTCATTATTTAATAACATTATAAATAAAGTTAATTTAATTTTAATTACTGAAAAAAGTAGAAACCAAATAAATATTAACTAAAATAAACACTTTAAGTAAGTATTTTATTATGACAGTATTTTTAAAAAATAAAAATTTTAATTAATATAACACTCTTTTATTACGGGATTCATTGAAATTGCATATTTAAAGGTTCGTAAAAAATATTATTTTATTAAACAAGAAAGATATGTTAAATAATATCCATGTAAAATAATATTTTACAATATTTTTTTGCCGCTGGGGTATAGAAATACTCGTGTTAAATACATTTATGTCACTGAAACATGTATCAAATCCAATTCTCTTTAATAAACATATCTTGTTCTTCATTTAATAAGTACCTCCATACTTTATTTTCTCTTCTCTTTTAACGAGAACTGACACAAGAAAACATGTATTCCAATCAAGCTACGTTCAATAGAAAAAGCAGCTTTACCGTTGTAAGAATCTTTAATGTGATTGGTTCTTGCTTTTAGTTTCTCATTGGATCTAAATATATATAAACCAATTATTTAAAAAAAATCTTATAACACAATTGCAAAGCTGCTTTTTCTGCGTAATCATTAAATAACCATTAAGTAGTCAAAAATAAAATACGAGATCTTATCTACATAAAGATCTCATTTAAAATCAAACTAAATTTTTCTCTTTAATTGTGAAGCACTTGTGTATTATCGTTCTATTCGTCAGGCGTTTTGACCAAAACAAGTATTTTTGACTCGAAGAGTATAACTTTATAACCAAGTCTCGAATCATAAACTCCAAGGGTATACGATACAATATAAAGATTTATGGATGCATGCATACACGATGTGCATCGAATTTTTTTAAATTTATAGTACCAGGTTTATTGAGTCGAGCTATAAAATTATTATCAGTTCTAACAAAGCAATGTAGTATGCAGCCAGTTTTTACTACAAAAAAACTGCAGGATTCTATAATTATTATCTAAAATTATAATAAATATTTACAAAATTGTATGTAAAAAAACGTATAGCATATCGAATTTACAAACTCACTAGTGCTTGAGAATGTCGCAATAAAGAAAAAGATCAGCAGTTACCATAACTTCGTAGCTTGAGATGTACCTTAGATTTTGCGGTGTGTCATTACGCTGTTTTACTTGCGTGTTCCTAAATAGTACCATACCGAGAAGGAAAATAAGTATATATGATAAGAGCAGAAATGCAGGGGAGACGACGAACGCGGAGATTCAACAAGAAGTATACCGCAAAGTGGCTTTTTCAATTGCATGTTAAGATTTTCCTTTTTATCGAAAAAACTGACTCACGCAAGTAGCATTAATATCATTTAATTCACATAAAAATTCTATGTTATACATCAAGATTGCGATCGGGGAAAGCATCGGGTCGGAAACTTGGAGATTTATATAAATTACTGGCAAACAACTGATGAGCGTTTCTTAGGTGTTCCTTATGATTCTTAACTCGTGGACAATGCAATATATTCTCAGAAACCCGCGGCTGCGCATGCAAGATCGGACGCGTTCGCAAAGCTCAGGGAACTTTATCGTCGTCGAGTAATGGGCGGCTGTTTGCAAGGCGGAGGCGCGTATAAATTGCTTCGCGAGCAGAAACGGAGAAAAAAAAGGTTTGAGAGCAAAAAGGACAAGTTGAAAGGAGAGAAAAAAGAAAGAAAAGAGAGATAGAGCATAGAGGTAACTTCTCTATCCTCCCAGGATATCCAGGGCCATTCAGCGAGCCGAGGAAAGAAAGAGACCTACAATTCCGTGGGAAGAATACCTCTGGGTATTTAAGGGATAAAGTGCCGCACCAAACTAAACGCCTCCGTGCCTCACGTATACCACCCTCAACCCCTGCATCCCACGCACAATCCTTCGTGGGATCCACGTCTCCCAGGAGAAGGAAAAGGGTAGGGAGAAAAGGAGGAGAAAGATCCATATGAAATAGCAGAGACAGTATCTTCGACCGAATTGAAATACATCTCCGGGTAAGATATAACTAGGCTCACAAGAAGAACAGACTGCTTCCCGTCTACAGATATAACTCTCTTCTTCCCATGAGAAAATAAGCTTTCGCTCTGACATTTCTTTGTATTCTATATAAGTTTAGCGCTCAAACGTCGTTAGAAATATGATGGACAATGTTGAGCTTCAGTCAGAATAGTGATTCGTATAATCTATGAAAAAATGAATGCGAATTCTTCCTTCTCATAGAAAAATACCATTGTCATTCGTCAACAACAGGCTATCGTAAATCCGTCGAATAACGCGATGAACCACAATATATCGGCCGGTAAATGTTTCGTATTTTACTGTGCTTACTGTATTTGTGCAACGGTAACGGCTTTGTCGGCGCGTCGGATTATTATTGAATTTATTACCACAACCATCCGAGAGTTACAATTGTGGCCATATTTAGCTTGATATTATATAACGATGATCAATAGCGATATTTTGCAAGGAGATGTAATATTTAAATAAAACTCTAGACTGCATATATTTTTCCTGTAAGTTATGGCAACATAAAATCTTATCTCAAAGCAAAAAATTAAATTACATATTTTATTATGTAAGTGCAGGAAAATCTAAAAGATATATCAATACATGATAAATTATGTTCGAATATTAAACAATGAAATAAATTAGAGTCAATGCATATCTAAAATTATAATAGAGGAAATAAAAAAATAAAGAAAAGAAAAAGAAATTTATTAATTAATTATTTCTTTTTTATTAGAATATTTTACAGCAATTTGAAATATGCAATTTAATGAAGCTTAATTAATTAACTGTGAAAATAAACTGTGAATAGCAAATTTGTTTAAATAAATGTTCACTAATAACATTGAAAAATATTCGATTCTAAAGTACAAATCGATTCTAAAGAATAGCTCCCTAGAATTCAAAGAATGAAAACGAGGAAAAAGTCAAATAAAGTTCCTTCATGTTTTTCAGATTCTTAAAACTCTCGTGGGTTTGAAATAGATGCGCTTGGCATTTTAAGAAGGGCCCAATTTTTTATGCTAAATCGATTCTTCTTTTCGTAGTTTCTTTTCAAAACATCATTTTTTTTTACAAATACTTATTACATCTACATGAAAAAAATGTATATTATATGAATCTCAAAATATAGCATAACATAACATTTATGAATGTATCATATAAGAAAAATTAAATTTACATTATTTACAATTAACATTTAAGAATCATAAAACGCGAAGAAAAAAGAGATAAGTAATGAAAACAAAAAATGTTAAAATTGAACCAAATTGAATTAGAAATTGAATCAAATAGAAAATTATTCTGTAAGGCGACAGTCGAGAAATTATTTGTCAGAGAATGTTTTCGTAAAGTTTTTAAGTTAAATGAATGAATGGGTTAATATTCGGTCAAGCACATTTTCAACTTCCGAATTAACAAATATACAATCATAACAATTATATACTAAGACAAATGTTGTATTTACCGTCAAATTGTGCAGTACTCTTAAGTAATTATAAAGCGCTCTGGAATATGCATATTTGAAATTAAACGTAAAATAAAGAATTAAATTAATTGGCTGATGTTCATAATCAAGTTCTTATATAATATTTAAAATCATTTTAAATACACTTTTAAGATGTCATAAGCCAATCATAGAGTCGTATTAGCATTTTAAGATACTTAAGACAATCTCAAAATAAAAACGGATTATAAATATCAACCAATATCTTTTCTAATTATTGTTTATCTTCTTGTAAGACTCAAAATCAACACGTTTCTGTCTCAGTATAGTTTCATTGTACATTTTGTTGAAAGTTATTTGTGTTAAGCTTGCGGAAAATACTTCACGATTTCTCGTTACTTTGAAGCGAATGACAGAGGAAGAGAAGATAATAGAATTTCACAAATAAAAAGTAGTATAAAAGATAAAGTATTATTTAATAGAAAAATAAAAATATTGTACATAATAAACTATTTCTTATGCATTATAAAATGTATAGCATATCATGTACATACGGAGCGTTCGTAAACTGATATAAAATAGAAAAAAATAGAAGATTCTACATAAAAAATAAGCAAAAATGTAGAATAAAATTTTTTCACATGACGCTTTGTTTTTGAGAAAATCAATTTTAAATATTAAGCGGATAAATTTTAAGCGGAGTATGGATTTAATTAATAAATTAAAGCATCAAAACATGTTAGAAACAGTCGATAAAAATTTACTTCAAAGAACAAAATTGTGTATATTTGACAAAATGAATATTTTCAACAATTTATAATTAATTATAATTAACAAAGTTTATCGTATCCTATTTTTATTATGTATTTTCATTTATCCAATTCAATAATAAACACAAATGTAAGCAAAGATAAAACTTCAGCAAGTTAAGACATAGTGAATATTTAAAATCAATTTTCTCGAAAACAAAGTCTCACAAATTCTATTATTCTATTCTATTTTTGAATTACTTTTTTATATATAATATATAAAATCACTCCCTTGGGTTGTATTACCAGTTTATGAATATTCTGTATTATAGAAAAATACATACGTATTAAAAAAAAGAATATTATGTTATTCATCAAAGCAATTCTTCAAATAAATGCTAACTTAGTTTGAGAGAAATCTATTTCATCGTAAAGGCCAAAGCAACTTTGAAAGTAACAATAATACGACTAATGGCCAAACTCGAGAGACCGTGGTAAGGACGCCATTTCTATTTAAACATATAAAATGGCAATGGTGACTATCAAGTTTCTTTTAAGAATATAGTAAAAACTTCTATAAAATTTGTCAAACCTATGAAAATGATTTTAATATAATTCTTCAAACTCTGCTGGAAATATTTTCTTTCCTTAATTATTTATCCCTGGAGATATTCCGTTAACAATACTTTAACGTTATAAACCTGAATTGCTTTAATTCATAAAGAACATAAAGAGAAACAAATTGGAAAGACCGATTATATGAGAAGTACATAACAAGTTAAACAAAAGCTTTATTTTTGCATAGAATGTTGTCATAAAATGATTTTTGCAGTTTCAAAAATAACTGCAAATACAAACGAGCATTTCCTTCAATATAATCATTAATTCTCTTGCCTTTGATTTATGTATCAATCAAAGATTTGCGAGATTGATATTTCTTGTTTAATAAATGAAAGATTAAAACAAACGATTTTATAAAATTTATTGTTGAGCGACTAAATGGTTTTTGTGCAATATTTCCTCTCAATTAATATCACGAAATGACGAAGATGTAAAGGAATATATTGTTCATGAGTTTACATGGCGGTTTCTCACTCTCTCTCTCTCTCTCTCTCTCTCTCTCTCTCTCTCTCTCTCTCTCTTTTTCCCTTT
>Ga0157364_1004466_pt1 | contig 13985 bp, 2 predicted proteins | sample AttsexASBM2_FD_111476 | JGI IMG/M metagenome (GOLD analysis project Ga0157364, IMG submission 111476) | Fungus gardens microbial communities from leaf cutter ant in Ribeirão Preto, State of São Paulo, Brazil - Atta sexdens ASBM2 | ecosystem: Host-associated > Fungi > Mycelium > Unclassified ... | reverse complement strand
CTCTCTCTCTCTCTCTCTCTCTCTCTCTCTCTCTCACATCTTTTGTAATTACTAGAATTGCATAGTGGAATTTCGAACATTTGCATTTTTGTTAAAGATAATACATAAGGAGGCAAATTCTTAAGCTACAGAGAAGCATGATATTGAGGATTTATGATTTAGGATTTTGGTTTGACTCGATTCATGCGTTATAACATTATTCAGCGAGTCCTTCTTACAAACAAGATTGAATCGATATAACAATACACTGTAAAATGAGATTATTAAATCATTGTCATATTTCTTAAAAGCGTTTTTTCTTTTTTTTTTTTGATTATCGCACCTCGGAGTCTGTCATTCAGGAGAACAGGAAAAAATACATTTGCGCGCGTCACATGGCCAAATTTATGCGCTCAAGTAGCCATAGACCGTTCATTCTCCGGTAACGTTCTACGTCTCTGTTTTATGACGCTCTTTGCATTCTACCACGGTTCGCGCAAAAACCATAAACATGGCATGCCATGGCACTACATAAATATCGGACAGGCTGGTCATGGACATTCACTTTGCTGCAGAAGCAACGGCAATTTTATACACTCGCCAGTTCTCCATCCAACCCCCATAACGAAATAGTCCCACGTACAACTTCTATTCGCTTTTGATGCCTTTCCCCAACGAGTATTCATAATTTCATTACTAGTGATCGATATTATGTATCCAAAAAAATGCTATTTCAAATTAACAAAAATTATTTGAATTTCTATAATTCCGTTTTTTGGTAGAGAGTTAAATATTTCTTTTCCACAATTTATTGTTTTATAAATTTATATTTATTGTTTTAATTTAACTATCCCATTAATTTATAAATTCATTAAGCCATTGTTTTTTTTTCTTAATTTGAAAAGATTACATTTCCTATATCAGTCTCAAAGAATTAAATTAAATGTCTTCAAAAATTTTAATTTTTGTGAGGTCTAATAAAGAAAACTCTTGTTTTTAATTTTTACATGAGATTGTAAAAATATTTTATCGGTGAACCAATGTGGGAAGAGCAAAGAGCTTGTTGCGTCCTTGCAAAGTACCGCAACCTGATCCGGGCTTCCTCCCCTTACACGCTGCGGTACTTTAAACTCGTCTAACAAGAGAGCGAGAGTGCTTTACATGGTGCGAGGTAACTGCCGTTGAGAATAACAACTACGATCCCGTAAGACACGTGAACAGCTATAAAGATATAATAAGGAACTATACTAGCACTTGTCTTAATGATACTGCGCCGAATCACGTGGAGAAATTGCATGACCATCTTTCCGGTGAAAGTTACACGATAAAAACTAACTTATATAACGACCTTTTGTACTTTCGAGTTTTAATATCTACGTATATTACATAAAAAACGATTCTTCTACGTGTGTTTTTATATCTTCTTCAGTATACTCAAGTTATAATAAAATCATATTTAAAATCGTAAATGCATTCAAAAATTAAATTATAATTGGTATATATGTTCAAGAAAAAAGTATGCAATTTACATTTAATTCTTTATAATGCACTCTATATAATTCAACCTTTTTCCGGGAATCTTTTCTAGAAGTTAACATAATATTAGCATGTATGGAGTGTCCCCAAATTAAATGTCAAAACTTCAAGAGCATGTAGAAGAGAGCGTGTCAATAAATAACTAAAGAAAAAAGTTGTTTTGGAGAAAATCACAAAAAAATAATTTAAAAAAATTTTTTTTCAAATTTTTTTTACCAGAACTTCCATCCGAAAGTGTTCAAAAAAAGTTTTCATGTTTTCATTTATTTATTACTTATTTATTTTCATACTGCCACTTCTTTAATAAAGGTATTGTCAAAAAAAATTTTGTTTGATTTCATTCTTATGTAAAATTGCGTTTTATGGTACTCATATTTGCAAAGATGTAAAGATGAGAAAGTAGCATTACGAATTAAATCGAATTTGTTATACTAGTAAAATTCTAATAAATATTCGTGCAAAATTTCTTTGTGTGTGTGTGTGTGTGTGTGTGTGTGTGTGTGTGTGTGTGTGTGTGTGTGTGTGTGTGTGTGTGTGTGCGTGTGTGTGCGTGTGCGTGTGCGTGTGCGTGCGTGTGTGAATTTACTTATTTGTTTAAAAGTTGTTTATCTAAAACTACAACAAAATATGACTTCATAAACTATTAATGTTGTTTTGCTTTTGTAGTTAATTTCAGGACGTATTTACGACAAAGTTTTTTTACTGATTAATCTTTGAATGATACTTTTAGTCAAAACATTTTCAAATAATTTCTTAGATTTCATTACTATCTTTTATTTCTTTCTCAATTTTAATTTCCTTTTAATTACAAACATATTTTATATATAACATTACATACTTATTATTGACACATCCACAGAACTATTATTATATATCCCAGATTTCTTGAGGAGTACCAATAATATGTATGCTGTTTCATGCGCTGTGATCAAAGTATCTATTATAAATAATGATAAAGAAAATCTATCGGTTCGGCAAGACAGTTCATCGGTGATGAATTTTTGCGATCGAAATCACTGTACTCTCCATCAAGGAGATACCCATAGAGTGACCGATGTAAAAGCTCACTGCATTAGGTGATTGCTTAAACCTGCCCACGTCCAAGACAAGTGGTAGCTTCGCGAAAATGAGAAAAAGAATATAACGTTCACGTCCTTGCAAGTTTTATAGAAAGCGGAATCTCTGCGGCTCTCTTCGTAGACTCCGCTATTCCCGTTGTGCCATCATCACTCCTCTTGCCACCGCGAAGCATTCGCTGCGTGCAGTCGCGGAGGATAGTTGAAAAGTTAAACACAGATTGGAAATTGGTATTTCTTACTCTGCACGATGAAGTTAACGTAGCACAAAACTTTCACAATTCGCTCTGATGCCCCCAGGTGCCGCGAATTCCGCTCTGCTCGTGAAACGAATTCAAATTCAAAATCGATTGTGCGCAGTAAAATATCGCGTGGAAAAATACATTATATGTCCGCGTTTAATATTTAGTTAATGAAAATCTTATGTCTTTTATAATATGGAAGAATTATATCTTATATTAAACAATTAACATTAAGTAAAATAAGTCGAAAAATGTTTAGACACAAATAATAAAAGAAATATCATATTCAGTCATAACAAGTCTTGATGTTTTGTAATACATGTATTCATATGTAAATACAAATATAATTATCAATTCTATAATTGTGCGCCAATTCGATTTGTCGGACTACAAATATAATCATGAATTGAAATAATAATCTCATAATTAAATTAATTGATTGTCAATTTAATGATAGTGTTACAAATATTTTAAAAATTAAATAACTTATTACGAAAAATATCATTTCAGCCGATATATTTTATATTGTATAAAATACATTTAAAAAATAGATTACCAGTTTTATGATACTTCTTAATTAGTTATTAAAAATAAATTATTGAATTAAAAAAATATTACTAAATTTTAAAGAGAAATTTATTTCTAAGATAACTTATATAAACCTCTTCCCTCCCCCCCTCCCCCAGATATTGATTTATCTAACTATAAATCCTCTCCTCTCGCATTCTATTTAAAATTCCTTTAAAAATTCCTATGATTTTCATATCCATTAAATAATATCATAAAATTTTTTTATTATTTTTCAATTTTTTCAATTTCATATAATTAATATAATTCATTTCTGATTAATTTTACAATATTAATATATATTTGCAATAACGTTAATACGTTTATTATTGAATTTATACAATACTGTAATCACATAATAACGTTTGATATCATCAAATAATTATGATATACAAATACATATTTTTATCGAGACAAATATGAAATAACTTTAAATTGATGCTTTTGCGAGAAATGCGAAAATATTATTGTTTCATAAGTTCATTAAATTTCCATAATTAATTCAGCGCTCGCCGGAAATTCTTCCGTAGATATAAGTCGATTACCAACGACTTCCAATTAGCTACGGCTTATGTTTATCTAAGTTCATATATATCCACCCGAAAAATCCTTTTATATGTTATGAAAAATGTTATCAAAGATACTATTCTTAGATGTGTCAGTATAAAGACTGTATCTAGGCCAGATCTTCTGTAATAATCGTTAGCATGATAATTGGCGCTGAATGAGAGGGGCGATAATGACAATAAACTCAAGCGATTGCGTTAAACGAAGTCGAGCGAGAATCGCTGAAAAGCGCCCTACGGGGTGCTACTGTCGTGCGTCTGCCTGACGGCAGGGTGCGAGCTGCCAGTAGCTCGACATTTACATACAAATAAGGCTGATCCGTTGATATTCCAACCGAGTTTATCTACCAACTTGAACTATACTGCCGGCAACGATAATCGGCTGCTAACACGACGATACAATCGTTCGTTGAGATTATATATTGATATCATTCATCTTTACTAATAGGAATAATCTGTTCATAATTAAAATCGGCTTTTCACAATATATAATTCCCACAGGAACATTTGTACAGTCATTTGTACAATTGTACAATGACTAACAATGTTAAATCACCCGTATGAAAGTTTTCAACATTTAAAACATTAGCTTTTTAGTAACTCATCATTCGCATATATATGCACATTTCTAATTTTTGTTTTGCACATTTTTAGTAAAAACGTTATGAACAAAATAATTTGAGAGAGAAAACGAGAGAGATAACTTTATACTAGTCCCCCTTTCTTCTCATTTACGAGCTAATTGCAATAGAATAAAATATATAGCATTAATAGACTTTTGTTTGTACATTTTCGAACAGGTCGAGTTTTCATTTGTACACCATTATTTAAAAAGTTATAACAATTAAAATATATATAGTTATTTTTTAAAATAATTATTGACTATAAGAGTAAAACATAAAATGTTATCTTTTTCTAATTTTTTTCTATTCTTAAATAAATTATTAGACATAATCAGTTAAAACAAATTTATTTTTAATCTTATTATAATATAGATTTTTTATTATCTCTTAGAGATAATTATATTTTTGAGTATCATTGTAAAACAATACGCAGGAATAAAATTACTGTATTATACTAAAAATGTTAAATTAAAAGTGGAATATTTAATAACAGGCCATTTTTCAAGATTATTTCTGAACGCAACAGTTTAATCCATAACCCAGTAAAAACCATTATCTTATTTTTAAATTAATTTTTTACTCTGTGTTTTTAATGACAATATGATCAATTTTAATTGTTAAACAACAAAAAATAGAGAGACTATATTATACTAATGTCAGTAATTTGCACAGAAAATAAATAGTTTACCGTATTCTTGTTTATTCAAACAAAATTACAGCATTATTAATAAATGCACAAAAAACATTTATGCGAATAAGCAAACAATTAGATAATCAAACGCTCGACAATTTTTCTAGATTATATCCATAAAATCCAGTGATATATAACTCGACATTCGATCATTTATCTCGTTGAACGCGCTTCTCAGTTGGCTGCGTTACTCGATTTCAGATTAATACTAGCGTACCACTGATTTCAATCGGTGCGCCGCGTTTCCTTAATTAAAGCCACGGGCATTCGCGCCATGTATACACGCACGTTCAGGACACGTGCTAATCATCAACGGGATTCCATCGCATCATCAGGATACGCGATGCCGCGTATTCGTGGCGTCGTGTTGGCTATTGGTCGGTTGATCACGTATCTGCCAAAGGAATTCGATTCTCACCGGTATCATTAAGTGATTCGAGTCGTCGCAAAATGGCCCGATTGGAGAGATCTCGTCAATCCCTTTTTATTTGCGATTGCTCAGGGTCGACGTGGTTCCGACGAGTACGACATAGACGAGTACGACAAGATGCAACGTCCTTTCAATTTATGTAATTTCCTGAAGGCCCGGAATCTCGATCCGATTTAATAGGAGTTCCATTCATCAAACAAGCAACAGGAACATCAGTTTTCCTCGGAGGTTGTCTATATCTCCCTCCTCATCCAAGTATGCTTTAAGTAACTTGAGTTCGTTTGAGTCACAGTCGACGAACGACCATTGCAAAGTTTCTGTCATATCGCTGCCTTTTTATGTTCTAAGGAGATAAAAGCATTTTGTTTGGGATATTTAGAAGCAATTGTGAAAAAGACAACCGCAAGCAAAATTATACTCATCTCGTTTATATCATAAGATTCTTATAAGATTGCAATATTAAGTCTTAAATCTGTTATCACATAAAGAATTGAATTGAGAGAAAAAGAAAGAGAGACAGATACACACACACACACACACACAGAGAGAGAGAGAGAGAGAGAGAGAGAGAGAGAGAGAGAGAAAAGAAAAAAGAAAAAGATTATAATGAAGAAGAAAAAACTTTGCTACAAATTAATAAATATATGTAATTAATATTCATACTCCATTAATTATCTAATTGCATATTCTGCAAGATATTTTATTAAAAAATGATATTCAAAAAAACATAATTTGTATAATTCAAGAAAATAAAGTTTACTTATTTATTAATTATTTAATAACATCATTAGTTAATAAAAATACATATTAATATATAATATTTACAGCATGACAATTAATTTATAATTATTTCTTGTAATAGATTTGCAAACGTCAAGTACGTTTTTATATCTATTACAACATTTACATTTCAAAAATGCACCTTTATCGGTTTAAAAAAATTATAATTTAATTTAAAATAGAAAGATATATGAAAATATAATTAAAAATAGATAATTTATCTCTACGTTTAATGTATATAAACGTATCGTATTGCTAGTTTTCAGACCGATTTAGAGAGAACACTTTATCGAGTCGATGCTTTTTCCGCAAATGTGTCGCTACGAGCGACACAAAAAGGCTGGATAAGGTAGAAAAGAGGACTTTAGCACTCTTTTTCCTACATCTATTCTATCGATACCGGTCGCGGAAACAAGGAAGAGAGCGTCCAGGAATGAGGTGGGGAAGTGGATAGGAAATTGATATCGAACAGACGCCCGACGGCTCGTAGTACTCAGCAAGTTTGTTCGTAAATCACGATACATCCACCTCGCTCTCTACCCGCCTCGGGCGAAACCAGCCCCATCCGCTTTGGCCCCCTCGTCGGTCCGCTTTCACACCGTTCCGTAGCCTCGGGCGAAACCAGCCCGATCCGCTTCGCTCCCTTATCCCGCGCTAGAAACTGACGCTAAAAACGGGCAACGCGGGGAGCTAAGCCGTTTCAGACTCAGCCAACTTTCGTTTTACTCGTGAATTTTAATGACTGCGGTCTGCTTGCACGTTATCCGCGAAGCTGGTTATCATGCTCTTTTTCCGAAAAAACACCACGATGAAGAGCAATAGGCAGTTGCAATCTAAGATCCGACACTCGACAAAGAGAAATTCCAAAAATATACGAGCGAAAAATGATAACACAAAAGTAAAAATTCAGTGATAGATTATGATTTTTGAAGTTATGCGCCACAGAATGTTAGAATGAATCAAAAAATTTAGTAAAGAACACGTTTTTAAATTCTGAAAATGTTCGCATTTTCACGTGAAAATCTTCGCATTTTATACATTGAAAAGAAATCCTAAATTTAAATAAATATTTATTTAAATAGTCAAACATTTTAGATAGTTAACATTTATTGACAATAAATAAATATTCACTTAATGAAAAGAAATTATTGTTAAATCAAAGCAATATTTTATGTACCTATAAATAAATATATCTTTACATTTAATAAATATTTAATTAGCCTTTCAAATATGTAAATGATTTATTAAGATTTAACATTTTTTTCAGTGTATATATAGCATATTTTCTATAAAATAGATCTAAAAAAATATTCTACATCTGGCATTCCAATTTCTTAGACTACAAGAGATAGCGTATCTCCCAATGTTAACTGCATCCAAAATAAATCCGAAGAAAAACTGGCGGGATAAAAACTTTCTAATTAAGACAATTTTGCTAGTTAGCCGTTAACTATCCCCGAGAGACAGTTTACTAAACCTTTTGGAAGCTTGACCACCTGGATAAGTTCCAGAGGAAACCACAAGGATGGGATGACTAGAAGATATGCTGGAGGATGGTTTGGGGGTGGATCGTAAATCGACGAGAGGGTCCTGCACTTTCACGGGGCTCTTACAGATATTATAGGTCGCGGAAAGTTTCGCGCGTAAAAATATCGCGGATTTATGAGGAAACTTGCCGGATTCTCCTCGTTGCCGTGGTAATTGTCGAAGATGTATCGTTGCCCGGTGAATTTTATCTGCTGGCAGGTTGAACGGTGCTGCTTACTGCCAGCCGCTATTTCACCCCTGAGACTCGAGATTCTTACACGTGTATCACGCGTATATGTATGTATATATGTATATATATATATATATATATATATATATATGTGTGTGTGTATTACACATGGTACCTGTTGTAACATTTTTAGTCTCTTTTAAATAATTTGATTAAATTTAGATGAATCTTTTCTTATCCCGACAAGAATTTATGTACAAGAATATATGTTTATCAGCTTTATCTATTTCCAAATTTTTTTAACTGAATTCTAAATTTACTAGAATTAAAAATCTTAATAAATGAAATCCAACTAAGACTTCATTAAGGATATATTGAAAATTTTAATTTTAATTTTACATTAAAAATTAAGTAAAAAAGATAAAAAAAGATTTTTATTTATTAATTCAAGATGTAATAATTGATTTTGTTTACTTGTATGTAATTCAAAAGATAACGATGTTTTGATATTTTTATTAGATATGTTAAATTTTACTTGTTTTTTATTTGTAATTAAAAAAATATACTTCCCAATTGATCACAGTTTATGAGTTTACCAAGTAAAAGTTGATAAATTAGATATTGGACACCCTATACAGCTGATGGCTACCCTCGATCGGTCGTAACAGGAAATTGCTTCGCCGCCTGCGGCGTTCCTGCTTTTAAGTACACGCACGCACGCACGTACGCATATTTTTCTTACTAGTATCGTCGGCCGTATTGCGACCGAGATGATAAACGAAGGTAATTCGACAAGGATTTTGACGAATGCGCAATTTTAAGCAACGCTTACGGCACAATACGCTCTTTTTATCGTCAATATTCTGTACTTACCTAATTTCTTACTTAAAAATTCCGTTTATAAAAAATTAATAACTAATAGAAATGAAGTTCTTTTGTATTTATCTTCTTTTTTAAAATAAGCCATGAAGTTTTTTTTTATTAACATTCTTTAAGTTAACGAAATGATATAAATTGAATACACATATATCTATTAGCTGTAATTATAAAATGTAAAACCAACAAATAAAATAATAATAAATACGATTCTAAATTATATCACATAAATATAATAAATAGATTAAACTTATTTATATGAGATTAATTTTCATTATCCTAATTATTTTTATCTAAATTTTTTTATATAAAAAAGTATTTTTTTACGTATAAAGATATGTAAAGAATGCTATTCTGAAACACCCATTTGGATTAAGATTTAATAGTACATGTGTAAATAAATATGTGTAAGGATATAAAGAAAAAAAAATTTATATAAATTATTACACAATGATCCATCAGAGGTCAAAGCGAATTTGATCAGCAGAATTACATGTGCAATATATCTCCATGGATATTAATTAACCAAATGTGTCAATTAACTATACGTATGTGTAAATGTACATATTAGGAACATGAAATGCTTATAGAGAAGCGGTGAATTAATTATCAAGTGGAACATACGCTAAACTTCTCCAATATATTTGAGCAAGAAGCACGAGGATTTCGAATTAATAATGAAATAAAAAAATTGATAATAAAAAAGTACGCAGTTGACCGCGAGATACATGCGAAACAATCCAGCTGCTTGGAGGAACCCGAGGGTAGTTACCCAGCCTCCCTTCGACTTATTCAATGTAAATTCCGAACATAGGGGTTTTGGGCCACCAGTTATGGCGGTCGGCTGCGGCCATCAATTTAACGGTGTAAGTCCGTAATATAGCACAAGCTAGCTACGCGTACCGGCTACGCCAACCCCGCCGTAACTGCCCAACGGGGTAAGAGGATTAAGTGCAACTCGCGCGAGTACCACGCGAGCTCCGTTTTTATACAACCTCCCGATATTTTAGCCGTTTTTGCCGGGAGCCACGTTAATCAAGCCGAGAAATGAATTTAATAACCGCGAGGGCTCATCGGAAGCACGGCAAAACGGCTCCCGCGAAGGAAAAGGTCCCGTTAAGTACTTTATAAACGGAATATTTTTATACTCAGAGAGTAAAATATATTTGAACAATGGGGAATATTAATTAGTCCACTTCATTAAATAAACGATAAATTATTTTTTACGGAATAAATTTATATTCATCTTGTAATATGTATAATGATTTAAACGCAATCATCATATTTACTGATATGATGATTTATAGTCATTATGCAAATCTTATTGTATATCAAAGATAAGTTAGATACTCAGACTAAAGTTTAAATAAATTACGAAAAATATACTTGGGGCAAAATGCTCTCGCGTCTTTTAATATTTTGGAACAAACAAAATTTATTTCGAAAATTTTTCGATATTAGAAATCAATTAATATATTCAGTGTACTCAGTTTATAAGAAATCTATAACGCTATTAAAATGTTGTATATCTCTTGGGAAACATTCTGCAATATTATGTATAATATAATGTACACAATAAGAATTATTTTTTATTTCTAGCTGTCCAAGATCCCTTTTTTCTTTCTTTGTTTTCTTTTCTTCTTCCTCCTTCTTTTTTCCTCTTTTTCTTTCTCCTACGCACACGCGCACGCGCGCGCGCGCGCGCGCACACACACACACACACACACACACACACACACACACACACGCGCGCACGCACGCACGCACGCACGCACGCACACTCATCATTCATTACTCTCGAGATTTTACATTAATAAATATTATATTATTACTAAAGATAATAATATAATTTCCCTAAATATTTTATAACTTTCCAATCAAAAAGTAATAATAACTTTATTTTTCAAATAAATATAAATTTAATAAATTCAGACTAAATCTCAAAATAAATTTTATTCAAGTTTTTCAATCATTTAATTTTAGCTGAGTTTTTCTGCAAAAACAATTATATATATTATTTATATCATTAAAAGCATCTAGCTCAAATTCAAATAAAAGTTGCCAAGTTATTAAATATCGAATATTGTATTGCAATATTGATACCATTATCCAGCAGAAATATCCCGAATATATCGTATGGATATCTTACGTACGTTGCCATATTTTTAAAATGTCTGTGTGATATAATTTGAACATTTTTGCTATATAGGTCTGATCTAGTAGTTATTACATTGAATTTCTCAAAGTAAAAAATATCAGTATTTAACAATGACATATTTATCAGTTTTGTGCACATGAAATTTACATGCTTGTCCTACAAATTTTCGGCCAGATAAAGTTGATGAGTTCCGAAAGTGGGTCGTTAACTTTACAAGTCGAAATGAATGCAGATGCAGGCACCGTGCATTGTAAGTTCGATCGTATGCACGTGAATTATCGAATTCCGATTAATCGATCGACCGATCATTGAAAGTACCACCGCCCGCTTGAACTATTAATAAAAGAGCTTCATGTAACGAAGAAAATGAGCTTGCTTCTCGTTGAAGAGCAACGAGAATGACGGCGACGACGAGCTTTCGTCAACTCCGCGAAAATGAATGGACGCGAGAACGCGTCTCACACAAAAGGACTGGCTGACGCCTGCATTTCGCAAATTTTTCTCGTCGTTGAGAGGTCGCACGGTTCTTCGGTCCTGATCCTTTATTTTCTTCTTTCTCTTCGTGAGTCGCCATTCTTGCTCGCCCAACCATTTTTCCCTTTGACTCATACGAGAACCGCGCGCGCGGATGCACTCGTACCTATCGCAATTTCTTAGAATTGCAAGTATGTACGCGCAACATGTGTGCATGAACGTGTATTTCTCGTTTACAAGCGAGAGCCAGCACTCGTATTCGCGACAAGTAGACAATGCTGAGGAAGGACTGTAAACGCTATTCCGTTTTGCACAGACGTGAGTAATTGAAGACTAAAGACATAAGGTCTTGAATTCATGACCCTAAAGATCGGAAACAGCTGACTATAACCAAACGATCTATCATAATGATATATTTGATCAGTCCTACTAATATCATATAACGTAAGTCTAATTTATCAGTCGTTTGATATATGGACCAAGCACTCTAATCGTATCTATTAGCTTAATTCGATAAAAACGATAATGTAACTAGCCTGATGAAATGTACCGAAACAATGTCATATCGAATCAAATTAGTATCTAATGTATAATCAGTATCTATATATACATATATTGTGAATATTTGTATATTAAATAATAGTTGATTTAGATTTTCTTTCGTTAGGTGTTCTTTGTTCCAACAGTGAATACATCTATGATCTTTCGCGTGAAATTAATACATATTAACGAGTTTATTGTGTTTTATGTTTAATAATATGTACTTATTGTTATATTCTTTTTATATTCTTATATTCTTATATAAAATTCTTAGAGGAATAAAAACATTGTTTCATAAATAAAATAAAAATAGCATTTTTATAAATATATAAAATTTTTATAAATTTTAACAATAAAAATATAAAATAATATATTCATCTTATTATTAAGTCAATTCCAAGAAAGTTAATACTTTTAATTCGTTCATTCAACTTGTATGTAGCTGATAAAATTTATTAATCATAATAATTCTTCTTTGGTCGCTTCATTAAAGATTCCAGTGGATTGCTCAGCGAGAGAATTTCCGAGTTTATTTTGACTCGTCAGCGTGGAAATGCGATTTCGTTGCCCGTTACATCGAGATTCGTATCGCTTGCGGCTATGTATACCGATATTAGAGGGTTCGATGTCCCTGGTCCTTAACTATCTTCGAACTTCATCGGAAACTTGAAGCATGTAATACCTTGCGCAGCTGTGAAAGTCGTGCAACATATGTATAGTTTATAATTCAGATATTCTCCCCCCCCCCTCTCCCCCCCCATCTTGTTCTATGTATCAAAAAAGACTTTGCGGAGAGATTTTCATTGGAGATTGAAAATGTTATAGAATCTATCCAAATGCGATAGAATTATAAGTATAATTTATCAATTAAAATTCAATAGTGGAGTAGTTAAATAATATAATTTTATATAATAGCATTTATCTAAAATTTCATCGCTTTATTCATTTTCTACGTCTCTTTTTCTTACAATCTTAACGATTCTTATAAATGAGAGTTAACTAATTACCTAGAAATTATTTAATTCAACTTTTGTATAAGAAACTATTATATAACTATTATATAAACCTGATTTGTATAACAATTACGCTATCAATATATCATAGATCCCAAAACATTGCACGTGTTTTCGAAAAAAATTAGATTAAGTTAGATTCTCTTGGATAAATTGATTGAATATAGAAGACCTATTGAAATTCTGCGTGTACCTCGTCCAATAATTAAGAAAAATCGCCCGAGGCTAAGCAGGGTGCGCCGCTTCCTCGCTTCAATATTGTCAACGTTACTTAATCCGAAGGGTTATTCAACTACGTGCGCGAGGACGGACTACTACTGCGTGTGTTTTGGTGTGAGATGCGTATGTTCTTTCATTAGCCGCAGGAAATTAACCGAGAATGGTCACGAAGACCTCTCCATTCTCCGACCCTTCTTTCTATAGGACAGACTCTGGAAGCGTCACAGCGTGACGAAGAGTGAGAAATAATCGGCGAGAGGTCGAATTTCGAAAATTTCGCCGTTTCACAGTTGTTGCGTGGCGCTCTGGTGAAAATGACAGCTGGGCTCTCTCTTTTGAGCGGCGAGGCCATTTTTTTATACCTGTCGCGACACCCCTTTGCACGGTCGTGCAACCCTTCACGCTCGCGAGGCGAGCACATTCTACTATTCTAAAGCGTCTCATCGGTGACAAGGGTGAATGCGACAGTGGAGCGGAGACTGAGAAAGTAAAAGAGTT
>Ga0157364_1004465_pt1 | contig 13986 bp, 5 predicted proteins | sample AttsexASBM2_FD_111476 | JGI IMG/M metagenome (GOLD analysis project Ga0157364, IMG submission 111476) | Fungus gardens microbial communities from leaf cutter ant in Ribeirão Preto, State of São Paulo, Brazil - Atta sexdens ASBM2 | ecosystem: Host-associated > Fungi > Mycelium > Unclassified ... | reverse complement strand
TCACTGGTTGCAGTTAGTGCGTTTGCAGTTGGAGAACGCGATGCAATTCCGGTGATGCGGTGCGCTAGAGCGCGCGTGCGATTGTGCGCCGACGATCCGCAGATAGCGATCTGGGAATCTCGAGTGTCTATGGCTGGCCGTCTCCGGATGTATGGACCGTACGCGAAATGAGCAGTCGCGGTCGATGTGGTTCGCCGGGTGTTTAAGGTTCGACGTGTCCGACGATTCCCTCGTCCGCGTTACACGTCGTTTCAAAGAAGATTGCCTCAGGATCTAAGAGAACAAAATATAGAGAAAATTCATGCCATGTAATTACATACAGTTTATATCAATGTTTAGAAATTTAGAATTGTATTAATTGTGAGCTAATTAATTATTTTAACAATAGGATGGTATAATGATAGTAAAATCGCGACATGATATTTTGCGAAGCAAATAGCGTAATTGCGTAAGCAAATAATTGTGGAGGCAACAATAGTATACCGATATACGAGAATTATTGAAATAACGATAGTATATATCGTAATAGAATATTATATTGTGATAATTTCAGATCAAAAGTGACTAATATATAGCTATGTTTAGAATAATTGAATATTAGAAACAAGATCTAATCATGTTAATGTTTAATATTAATTTGATCGAATTTTATTATCTAAATATTATGTAAAATTTAGAGAAAATTTACCTCAAGTTAAAAATTATACAGCATTTATGTGCAACTCTTTAATAAAATCAATTTAACTTATGAATAAATAGGCAATCAAATTTATTATTAAACGTTTTACTTTTCTTTCATTATTGTATACATTTTTCGTTTACTTGTCATAGAATGCATACAATTGATTTAGGAGATATTTTCTTACATCCTTGTTCAATATATCTACTCGATTATATTTCTTGTACAATAATTAATAATTAATAATTAATAATTCTTGTGTTTATAACGGCATGTCTATTCTGGAATATTATAGATAGCATCAACTTAAATGCCACCGATTCCAAATAACATAATATAATTTTAATCGAGATTTATATTGCAAAATCTTAATCAAGGTAAACTTTCTTATCTTCTCTATCAGCGACGAAGAAGTTACGCTGAGTTCGCCTGTATTCTGTAATCATAGTCCGATTAACAAGCAATTCGCTGTCATAGAGCATATATATCTAGATGAACATTCCAAGGTTTGAGGTCCATTCAACATAGTCCAAGATCGTTGCACACGCATACCCACGCTTGCGGTATTACGCGATCAAATCTCGCAGTAATTCCCTCCTGCCACGATGAATAATCTTTGTATAGACATGTACGATGTATCTTAAACGAGACAATCCTTCCTTGTCTCCTTTAATTTTTTTCATTATCGCTCATTACGAAGTGCAGTCAAGATACGATTTTTCATTGTTTATTGTTACTATCAAAAATCAAATTCAGACGATAACAATTCGGACCGGCAACGATGATTTTTAATAGGTGGGCTTTATTTAATAAAAGCGGCTGGGTCTAGTGATGCTCCAGCCGCTAGACAGGGAACCATTGCGGCCTCTCGCAAGAAAGACACACGCGCGTGCACCTCTGAAGACACAATAAGGTAATTGAATTCAGTATCGATGATCGATAGCTTCAGACGACGCAAGCCCTCACTCGTGGTCTCTCGGTAACGTCGTCAGAAAGAATCGAAGCAACCGACGCGTCGCGTCGCCCACGCAACGCTCCGAGATGAGATTTATTTCAGAAAGCGTTCTACTCGCGTAAAAAGGAATGACAGGAACGCCGTCGAGGGTAAGTCGAACTTTCGACGTTCTACGAATTCTCCCAATAATACGAGTCGACGAAAGAATGGTGTAGACAGGAAATAGGAGATAGAATTATTGTCTTCATCTCAAGTTATCTCTAGTAATAATCGTTGAATTATTGACGATCTGATTATTATCAGTATGCGATTTATTGTCATATTCCACTTTTCTTTCCGAATAATCCTCCTTAATAATGCTTAAATGTTTGGAAATCTCTTTGGAAATCGAACTTTTAAATTAATTTTCTCAAGACTTTGCAGAAAACTTTGCAATGATATCTATATATATAGATATCTGTATATATAGAAGATTAAATCTATATTAAACGAATGAAAGGACTTGCTGAGAATACTATATAAGTATAGAAAAGATTTAAAACTTAGGAAACTCAATACGAACTGAGAATATTTCGTTCTCTTTAAAAGTGACACAATTAAAAAAAAAAGTGAGTTTCGAGTGATTTCGAGTTACTATGAATTAATGAATGAATTAGGTAAAAATTAGTCATCATAAATCATAAAAAATGGACTAACTTAATTTCACAGTTCATCTGTCAAATAGCACTTGTGTCACTCTTAAGATTTAAAAGATTTAAAGAGATTATGATATATACTTTTTACAAAGTTACATATTTTGAGTTGTATCATTTTTGTGAATGAAAAGGAGAGTCTTCTATAGATACCATTTAAAGGAAAACAGTTTTGAAAATTTGAAAAAGAAATTGTTTTATTTCAAATTTAGTTATTTTTTAGTTATTTTAAGCTTATCAAAGTAAATGTAAACTGTCACTATCAGTGATATTTCGAGTTATGTCATCTTTTGATAAATTATTTCGGATTTGTTATAATTTAGGATATGAAAATCGTCACAGTTCAAAAAGGGTGATTTTTGTTGTAAAGCAAACATAACATTGAATATTTTTAGGAATATATTTTTGATATTGTTTGATAAGTTAATAATTTTCTATCAAGTTAAAAAAATCTTTTTCTTCCTTTCTGAACTTTAATTTTAATCGTGCATTTTTGAAACAAGGGAATGCTTTAATAATTTGAATATTTTAGAATCTCTAAAAATTTTTAAAAATATTCTCTTCATTTAAAAATAAATTTAAAGATACCAGAAAAGACACAATTTATATTTATACTATACGGTTTTTGAAAAAAATCTCTAACTTTAATCTTTTCATTATTTTTGCGATATACTAATTGATGTTAAGTCTCGTTTCCTGAAAACCTGATTAATTTCTTGTAGCTTTTTGACGCAAAAAAGGGAAAATTCGTAACAACATAGACACGCATTTCGTTTACACACGTTTCGCAATTGCTTGATGTAAAAACGGCGAGCATGGCTAGTATTAGTACTTTTCATCTCTGTCAACGGCGGCGTCTCGGCGTCGAAAGCAGAGCTGTCGATCTTAATACACGTCTTTGATCATCGACGGCGCGACTCTTCAATCTTTTGGCGGTCGCATAAATCGCTGCCGCGCGGAAAATCGTGCGCCTCGCGAACCGCATTAAACGTAATTCGAGCCGACTATCGCGTCTACGGTGATAAATACCGTATGATAAATTTTCATTCCGCGTGATTCACACGTACGTACGCGTACACGCCGGTCCGCTGCAACGGTTCATCAACGTGCGGTGAATACGACGTATTTAAGGTCGTTCGCGTCCTTCATCTCTCTCATCCTCTTCATCTTCCTCCTCTCCATTCTCTGCGTCTCTTCGTTCGAATAGATGTGCCGCGTACATGCGAAGTCCCTTTCGTGCCTTAAAAGTCGCATCATGCCGAGAAAATGGAATCGCCGACTAAATAGACCTAAATATACCAAAGTTCTCTTAATGAATTTACACTAAAAAGAATAATGTGTGTACAATTTTTTACATAATAACAAATCTTTCCTTATATATCTTTAAGTATCCTTCAATTGAAATTTGCAACAAAATCAAAGGATACGTCATATTTCTCTTATAAATCTTTGCAAATTAAAGATATGCATTTTTTATTTGTATTCAGAGTCTATCTTCCATTTTGAGATAACTTTTTTTTACATCGATTTTATATGACGAATTTTATTTTACTGCGATTATTGCTTTTATGTGTAATGATAATACGAAGAGATAACTTGTAGTAAAAAGATAGGTGAACGTCAAAATATAACTCGCAATCTCGCAATTTAATTATTTTGCGCAATCGTAGGAAACAAGGAAATATTTTTATTTCTTCTCGTATTTTAATTGAGATTTCATCCTCAAGTATTTACTAGTAAAAGCGGATGATGATGCAACCAATTACACGCGAAAAATAATAATCAAAATATTGTGTTCCGATTCGTGCTATTGTTTGCCACATAAATGCATCTATGTGAAAGCTTTTCTCTCATAATTTCAAGCTATTTGTGTAAAATTTGTCCATTTTACGATATGTTTTGTATAAAAACTGTGATTCTTTGCAATGCGAACGCACATATATCGTAATTCGTGGGAATTCATTATTGTATTGTGAAAAAAATTAGCGAGAATTTAATATAATTCTTTTTACCTTTACCAAATATAATAGTTATTCGCAACAAACACCTTTAATTTCATAAATTGAACAATGAATATTATACAAAAAATATAAATTATATTAGTCGAGAGATATGTATATATCAAAGTGACATGTAGTATTTATAACATTTATAACAATTTATAAACTTTTTTATTTCTTTTTTATGAAGTTGTTGGCTTCGTGTGATGAAATTGCTGACTTATATTGGATGCATTCAATACTACAACGTTCACTGAACGCTCAGTGAGCTCTTGCATCTGATTGGCATATTTCGTTAAAACTAAAAATATAGACCAAACAGACAAAAGTTCACTGAGCGCTCAGTGAGAGGTCATAATACTGAATGTACCCAATGTCTTATCAGACGATACCTATGTACATAATTATATAATTGATTTTCTTATTATTTCATACACAGAAAAAAATGTATTAACAGCATTAGCTAACAGTAATCTAACTGAAAATAATCTTGTTGATTCAATGAGAGTATTAATGAAACAGACACGCTAAATTCTTGTAATAAAATGTTATTTGTTTTACAAATACTGTTATATGACATTTTTTTTATGCCAAATAAAGTAACAATAAAATATAAGATTTTTCTCAAAATTCAACGCAAACTTTATAAAATTTTATATATCTTTTCTCAAAATACCCAACAAGCGTCAACCGTAACTTATCAGTATTACGTAAAGGACCAATAAGCCGTTTCGATGCAGCTGCCGCTCGACCGTAGGGACAGGAGACAGATAGCCGTCGGACTTCCGTTTACTCGCTAAATCCTCGTCGTCCGCAGTTTACCTGTAGACAATCCTTGGATTGTTTACATTGTTTCCCATTACCCGTCGCTAATGAGATCCGTCAAGCGCGCAGAATACGGTGTATTTTCACGCTATCGTCCATGAGCGATCGCGCGCCGGATAACGATGCGGCATGCAGTCGCACGATGCATCTCCACGATGCAGATCCGCCAATCGTTGTGGTACTGTTAATGACCGCTGCACTGAAACAAGCCGCAGTTTTTGGTCAATGTTTTTATCATTCGGTAGCAATCTTCCCTCGCGGCTTCTCGCGCCTTCGCTTATTTCGCGTACGACTCTCAGTAACGGTTAAGTGGAGGAGGAGCTGTGGTAGGGAACAAAATGCAACTGGAAGACACGTCGTTGTAATGCACAGTATGTCCTGGATGCATTAAGCCTGTCGTACCTGTCGCAAACGGCCGATTAATCCGGGATAAGAATCCCCTCGTGTAAACGGATTGAGAAGCAATGCGGACTCCTCGGACCACTTCCTCCATCTGCAGTGCCGTGAGGATAGGGCCGAGGGGAAGGACCTTCTCTCTCTCGAGTTCCAAAGTGTAACGGATGGGATTAAAGCCAGCGACAGACTAGATGCAACCGCAGTGATGGCTTCGACCGAGATCCTGTCTTGACATTCGCCTGCGAACTATTAGAGAGAAATCGACAGATAAAAAGCGATGTCATTTCGACTTCGATATTTGATGACGGTAGGAGGTAGGTTCTTTATAACGATCGGTTCATTACACTTTTAACTTCCCAGTTTTGAGTTACATACATTGATTGTTTCATTTTGTAATTGATAGATAATGTGTGTGTTTTAACAAATTTAATTATTCCCTAAATCAGCAAGTATTTAGCATTAATAATCCAATAATTAAGCAAACTAAAACCATTAATATACTATATTATCCACGCAAAACTTAATCATCCGTAAATATATAGATATTACAACAATATAGATATTAATACGAGTTACTTCTCAATAATCAAAGTTTATTTTATCAATAATGAAATTTTCGTGTATTCTTGTTCGTTTAATTATTATATAGCACAGCAACAGTATTTCAAGAACAATTTCTGCTGAAGTGTGATGCATTTTACGTTATGTACTGGACTTGTGCTGGACACTACTTTTCCGCGGTAATATCGATCTGTTGAAAAAAGAAATGAATCCTGGGGCTGATCGTTCGTTTCTTTTCCTATGAAGATGTTTCGACGACGTTGGACCGAAAGCCGATCGCAGATGCAACAAATTGCACCCGTACTCACTCAACGGCGTTAAGTTGCGCGGCTCGCTTGTTATCGCTCGCACGTCCATTAACATCCACTCTGGTTGCGGGTGCGCAGCAAAAAAGAAGGTAAAAAAAAGAAAGAGAAAACGAGAGGAATAAAACAAAAATAAAAACGAGGAAGGGCTCGAGCCTGGACTTCGCCTGTAACAAGGTTTCGCATCGATATCCGATGTTGTTATCGATCTCGGGGCAGTTAAAGCGTGAAGCCCCGGACGGATCGGACCTTAAGTGATAAAACATTGCCCGGAAATGTTGCTGTCCGCCCGGCGCGGCCCAACGTGTCCATTAACGTCTTCGACGACTGCCCAGGCCCCACCGGACCCTGGACTCGACAGCAAAAAAGGCCGCATTCCCTGCCGCTTGCAACAAGGTTGTGGCCGCAACGACGTCGCAAGCGGCAGGCGGCCGCGCTATCGTTTTTGTCCGCAGGAATCATCTTTATCCTTACGGTGGGCCTGCCGTGTCAAACCTGTTGACCGAAACCAGTCAGTTAAGCTCCCGCGATAGAGCGGTTTGGGCTGTTTCGAGAGAGCTTGCTCTCCTTCCGCTTGCTTTCTCTCTCTCTCTCCCTCTCTCTCTCTCTTTCTCTTGCGCCCACCTCTCATATCATATTTGAATGCAGGACTGCATTGCACAACATATTTCGTACACTGTGCTGAGAAAGATCCTTTCGAATGATCCTTCGAATGAACTTCATAATGTATCTTCCTCTTAATCTGTGATCGTCGTTCACGTATCCACTTTAAGAAGTACTACTTAGCGTAAAGTTTAAAATAATAAAATCCAAGTAAGTAATCATGACCTATAAATTTTTCTAGCATGCTCAATAAAATGATAATCCTATGAATTTTCTAGAAAGACGAAAATATATCGAATCTTAAGTATGAAAGAAATGTTCGGATAACGATAATTACTCGAGTTCATTATGAGTTAATTACTTAAAGTCATAATATAGTTATAGGTCCAAAATTAGTGTAAATTTAGAGTTATAAGAGATATTGTACGAAAATTGAAAATAAATTCTTTTTTTTTTTAAATAAGAATTCCCGCGAATCTTATAAATTACGTAAAACAATTATCATATATGATGTGAATAATTTTTTAAATACTGAATCTTTTTTATTTAATAACAAAATAGCTATTATTGCATATGAGAAAAAATTTATGAATATAAAAAAATTTGTACGATGTTCACTATATTTTTCTTATAATAATAATTACATAATAAATTTTGCTTTATAATCTTTTATCCAATTTTGATTTAAACGTTCATTGTTTTCCATTTATGTAAATAACCTGCCTTTCTTATTAACAAAAGAAAATTTTGTCTCACAAGAGAATAGAAATATAAACGTTCACGTAAACATTTCTTTTAGAAGTTTGCTAAATACGAAGCACATTCTTATCAAATCGCTATTTTCAAGATGAAACGAAGGAGCCTGTTCTTATTCTCTTCGCGCGCAGTACTTTTTTTTATCACTTTTGCGACGCTTTATCGCATCGTCGCCACGACGCTCGACATCGCCCGTAAGGCGATGGAATTTCTTTACGGAGAAGAACGGAATCTCTGTGGAAGTTAATCGCGGCGTAACTCTCAGGAACGCTGAAAAATTCGGTGGACAACGAGGGTGTTTCGTCGTTGCTCAACGGAAACGATGCAACCCTCTATCCTTAGAGAGCTTGCGTTATCCGATACTCGATGAGACGAGCAACACAATCTCCTCGAGACGCGGTAATCTTATTAAATAGGTCCTTCCCTTGTTTTACGATCTTTTTGCGCGGACTTTAGGCTTTAAGCTTGTAACCTTGCTGGTGCTGCTGCTGCTGCTACTTCGAGGTACATGTCGCCATATATAGATGCGAGATCAAAGAAGAATCCCGTTTCGCTGCGATATTGAGGGGATGACACTGCAGAGCGAATATCCGATTATTCGCGCGTATATCACGCCTTGAGATTTTATAATCCTAATAAAATAATCGTCCATGTATAATAGAATTAAGAACTGAATATATACCTACATATATATATATATATATATATATATATATAGAGAGAGAGAGAGAGAGAGAGAGAGAGAGAGAGAGAGGTATATATTCAGTTTTTAATTTTATCAAACATATTATTTTATTAGTATTATAAAATTTCAAGTGATATACGTTTCATTCACTAGCGATTAATGGAAACTTTAAATCTACATAACTAATAATTTACAATAATCATTTTGATTTTGCATGATTTCATTAATAGCATCAAAGAAAAATTATTTGTAAATATAATTATTTAAAAAATATTAAACAATTGTTTCTATAAACTATAACAAGAACGCAATTATAGAAAAATTTTTTTTATATATTCATTCGCTACAATAATTAAAAAAATGATCATTTTATACTTGAAAAAAATGAAAATATAAAAAAAGGAAGAACATATTTTTATTCTTCTATAATTAATTACCCTTAGAAATTTAATTTGGGAAGAAAATGATTAATATTTCTTTTAAATATTAGAAGCATTGTTGTTTTTGATGCTTTTAATATTTAAAATAAATAATTTCTAGTATTAAATTGGGTAACACTAAATTAGATTTTTGTAAGGATATTAAACTAAAATTGCATTTTAAAATTAATATTCCAAAATTTTAATAAAATATTTAAACTATTTTCTAAAAACTTTATTTTCGAAGTTGTGTAGAACGATATGAGTAAGGATTTTAAGTGATGAGTAAAGACTTTACAGCAGCTTTTGCACAATTTTTAAATTAGAGATATTATTAGAAATATTAATATATTTATATCTTCCATTTAAAAATAAATATTAAAATTATGTATGTACATTGTACATGTAAAATAGTTAAATAAATAGCATCATATACATATTTAATAACACTTTTTTAGAATTTATTTACTGAATTATTATTTTTTATTATTATAATACTTTAACGCAAAAAGTTATAACAAAAATTTCAATTAGCGTTTCATTTCAGTACTTATTTTTATATGGGAAGTATAAATATAAATATTTTTTATTACAAAATTTTTTAGAGACTCTATATAGCTAATATGATCTTAATATAAGATCTTCCTTTTGGCGTACCGCGTTTCTTTATATATGAAAATTCGTCTTATAAAATTCGCGCTGATAGTTCGGGAAAGGTGATAAATTGGTAAGAGTGAAAATAATGCTCTTCCCTGACGTGTCTCTTCCGTGCGGTAATAAGATTAAGAAACGAGATACGTTATAGGCTCTCGCGCAGACGGAGCGTGCGTTCGAGCGGGGCCGCATTCCCCGGATTAAAGCGCGTATAGTTTGATGTAAATTTAAGGTAGCTCACGGGAGGGACCCTCATCGTTTCTTTCTTCCCCTTTTTCTCCAGCAGAAACATCGCGACACGGTATATGACTTAAATCAGATTTAAGCCCTCAGCGTCGTAGGTGCGCGCCGCCGTCTTTTTGCTCCCGCCTTCGCGTTTGCGAGCTTACGCTTTTGTGCTTAATTTTTATAATGTTACAGGATTTGGCGGCCACGCGGCGTAATGCCGGCTGAGTTTGTACAAATGTCATAAAACTTCCCTGTACGCAAATAGATAAACCGCAGCAATGTATATACACGACTGCGTGATGCACTGTGGATTATTTATTGTGCGATAATTACGCTTTGCCATTACATACATAATTTTATATTACTGACTCGTTTGCGTATGCACGTATGTGCCTACGATTATAATAATACTATATTATTAAACTAATAAAAAACTAGATATTATTAAAATTATACACTGTTAAATTTATTGGGTTGTCCGGAAAGTTCGTGCCGACTAACCTATATAATTTAATAAATGTATACTAAAATTTAAATTTTTTGCGTTTCAATTTTCCTTCCAAATCGGCACGAACTTTTCGGACCCAATATATTGGCTTATTATACTCAGTTTGAGTTATTTTTAATTTTATATATATATATATATTTTTTTTTTCTTTGTACGTCGCCATTATTCCTACTCAATATATTAATTCAATTAAAACATGGAGTTGAATAATTTAATTCAAGAAATATATTTGATATAAATTTTGTTTATTATTTATACTGAGTGTACATATTAATATATGGATGTTGTTTACTCTGAAACTAAGCAATTCAATTATAGAAATTAATTAATTTATATTTTGACACATGTAATAATAATAAAAATATTACTTAGCTTAGGGATTGGGTTACTATATATTGGTCCTTTGATATCTAATAATGTATAAAAATATATGGAAATATAAATATATATAAAAATATGTAAAAGTATGTAAATACATTTTGAATTAAAATATGATTATTCTTTAACGCGTTGAAAGTTCTAGCGTAACGTACTGAAAAAATTTTATTAGAATAAATTATTACATTTTATTAGAATAATTTATTACAATAAATTATTTGTTATATTATTAAAATAATGACTAGATTGTTTTTGTAGAACCGAACAGTAGAACCGAATATATTGATATATTTGGAGAATAAACAATTCCATATTCTTAAGGAGAAATTAAGAGAGAAAGAGAGGAAATTCGGCTTCGCATTCTTCAGATAAAGTACAAGAAATATTTATTCTACGGTAGGGAATTAAGTCTGATTTAAGTCACGCGTATCATGTCTCGCCCTCTCGCCGCGGCCGTCGAAAAAAGAAATGCCGCCAGTATACTTCAAATTTATAGCAAACCGTACTCTCTTTAATCCGATAACTTGCTGCGCGCGCCGCTCGACGCTACGTTATGATTGGCTAAATTAATAATGGAGTTTCAGTGTTGGGTTACCACCATCGGTCGTATCTCGCTTTTATAATTACCACGAGCTCATTTTAAAAATGTGACATTGAATAAAGACAACGCGTCGGAACTTGAAATAATCGATATCACTTCCTAATTATGAAAATGTCGCGCATTTAGACGTGATTTATATCTATAGTATTTCATATTTTGGAGGAAAGATAAGCTCGAATAAATAAAACATCAGTTCTTCAAGGTAGAGCAATTGTATAACAAATAATTCAATTGCTCGTTTCTCTCAAATCGGGGATCATAAAATGAAGATCGGCTTTCGGAGAAGAAAATCCTTTTCTCAATAAAATCGTTTTTATATGAAGATTTTGTTTGGATATGAAGATTTTTCTTCGCATATACAATATGTGTTTCTTAGTTTCTCTCTCCTTTTTTAAAAAGAAGATGCTTCGAAACAACCGGCCATGAAGCCAGCTTCTGCGCGACTGCTACTCTAGCCAATTCTAAGACGTTTTAATAGGCGTATAAATAAAAGGTGGACAAATGTTCCGTTCACAAGTGAATGCATATCACTTCTCAGTTAAGCCCGACTTGAAATAAAACGCGAGTTAAACTCTCGGCGAGGCTGGACTTCGACGAGAGTGTCTCCGCGCGCGATCTTCGGCAATAAATTATTTTTTTACGCGAGGATTATTGAGAATCTCCAGGGAGTGATCATATGTGATGTGCCCCATAGTGATGTCATGGATTAGATCTTAAAATGTAGAATTTAATGTGACAATTAGTTCCTGTGATGGTTAATCGATGGTTAATTTTAACGATAACGCTGGCGTTATGAAATTAATGTTTTTTTTTTTCAATTTAATATAAATATAAGACAAATCAATATGTAACAATTTTAAATAAGGAAATAAAATTAATCCATTTAATTAATATTTAATTAATGATGAATAATAAAATAAAGCAAACAGCAAAAATAAAAGACAGAAAAACTTTAAAACAGTATGAAAAAAATAATGTACTATAAAAACGTACAAAGTATATATTTAAAAAAATGGACAATATATAATTGAAGTTTACATTATATTTTAAATTTTCAATAGTTCATAGATAATAATTTTTAATTTTGTCAATTTATTTATGTTTTGTTGGTAAATGTATTTTTTTATATTATTGCTGTATTGTTAAATTCGTAATGTCAAATTATACCCAATAAATTATACCCATTTGAGTTACATTTAATCATTTCTATAGATCGCCACTGTATCCACCAACTTAATGCTATGCGACGTGTAATTAATTGTTATTCTCTTTTTTTAGTTAATTCTAAGTATTAATATATTATATAAAAATTTTCATAACTTATATTGTGATTGTATAACATTTCCAGAGAGTTTTAGTGATTTAAAAAAATTAATGTTATTTGCATACACATACATTTGCATAATTAGAAATGTCTCATTAAAATTCCTCTCAGCGCGTTAACTATGATAATGTCATACTTTTAAATAACTTTAATTACCTAGCATTTTAATATAATATATAATGCAAGTTTATATTTGCGTTAAAATCTCATCCCTCTTAAATAATTAAAATTTGGATAATATGATTTTATGATTTTTTAAGTAATAATTAACATTGTCTTCGAACAACGATAATTGCATGAAGTATATAATTACAGTTATCTTCCGGCATTGCTGGCTACGCTTCCGGCACTGAACGTCGCGATAAATCGTTCACCATTTCTCTTTAACACGAATATAACTGCGAGGTGTGAGGAATTTCATGAGAATAATGAAATTGCACGTGTAATGACCGATTATCAGAACAGATACGCCAAGGTTACAATTTAAAACCAGGAAGTCGCATCTGAATTGCAACCCAGAATGCAACGTTGGCGTCTCGTCCCACGGTGCAGTGAATTTCTGACTCCGGTATGCACCTAATAAATTAGTCACGTGGGAGCGAGGAGAAAAGGGTACCCTGCTACCGGCGTGCAAGAATGCATCGCGCCATGGATGCATCTCATTTTTATAATGCGGCAAACAGTGGCTTTGGGGGATGGTGATACTTTCCGTAATTGACCAACGTCAAGTCAGCGTTACTTTTGCGTTGCTGCCTTCAATTATTATCAGCGTAGAAATTTTCGAAATAGTATTTTTGTCTTATCCTTCTACATTTTTTAATACTTTTTTATCCATAAAGAACAGCGTATAGAATGCGAAAACGTTGAGAAGCTATATACATGTAAGAAAAGATGGTATCAAGATGCTATTTACATTTTATATACTAACTTAGTTAATAATTAATATTTAAATTTAAAATTTAATGACATCTCTCAATATGTTATTCAGTTGATCTAGACTCAAAATTATAAAATATTTATTACTTAGGACACTATTTATAAAAATATAATGACATTGCATAATAATTCAAAGAGGAACAGAAGTAATATTATAATATGATCTTTTACAAAAAATAGATTTAAAGAATTGGTTTCGTTTAAAAAAAAAACGCCATCTGATTACAAGATCAACAAAAAATAAAATATTGCAAAATATATGCAAATGTATGTATTGTATAACACATAACTCCTTCCGTATACAGACTGCTCAATACTAAAAACAGTTACATAACATAAACTATAGATTAATAATAAAGTTCCAATCGATTTATGGAATAATTATTTTGAAAATCGAGAGAGAGAGAGAGAGAGAGAGAGAGAGAGAGAGAGAGAGAGAAGGGAAGGAGGGGACCATCAGCAATCAATACGCTTAGGCCAC
>Ga0157364_1004464_pt1 | contig 13987 bp, 10 predicted proteins | sample AttsexASBM2_FD_111476 | JGI IMG/M metagenome (GOLD analysis project Ga0157364, IMG submission 111476) | Fungus gardens microbial communities from leaf cutter ant in Ribeirão Preto, State of São Paulo, Brazil - Atta sexdens ASBM2 | ecosystem: Host-associated > Fungi > Mycelium > Unclassified ... | reverse complement strand
TGAACCAGCACCGGGCATCACCTTATCACTGGGCTGCAATGGCCGCGGCATTGCCCTCTGCACCAGTCTGGGAAAACATCTGGCAGAACGTCTGTATGATCCCCGTTATCACTTCCCTTACCCGGTGACCGAGCTGAAAAAAATCCCCGGCCACGGCCTACAGCGCTTTTATATCGGCGCAGGGGTCGCCTGGTACAGCTTACTGGACCGGCTTAATTTTTCTCATTAGAGGGATAAGTGCCTGGTATCACACCACCCACACGCGGTCGATAATGTAGAGTGAATGCGACAATTTGCGTTGTTATCGCCACCGTTGATGACTTAGCGAACACCGAGTCTAGTTTACAGATTACCGCTGATCATCGTCCTGATGATCAGCGGTCTAAGAGGCCGGTTGGTGTTATTCCAAGGTTTTACATAACGAGCAGATCACACCTTGGTGACGGTGGGAAAAGAGTACATCAGGACGTTCGTAAGGTTGCGAGCAGGCGACACAACTATATACAGTGCCAACCGGTGCCCCTTGATGGTCATAGCGAGGCTCTTCGATGCCATCCGAGGCGTTTTTAATATAGAACTTGCCGCGCGTTAACAGCCCCATCACCGGAGTCATCACTGCCGCGATCACCAGAGCAATCAGCGGTGAGTAAGGCGTCAAAAACGTTCCCAGTAAACCGAAAAACGCGGCAATCGACAGCCCTGCAGCCACTAGGAAAGAGACCATTCCCACAGGATTAACATTGTATAACATGTCTCGGCGGTACTCAGGCGCCTTTGGAGAGAGCTTGAGAAGATATTTATTTACAGCAATATCAGTTGCCACGACGGTGACCCAAGCGATGGCAAAGTTAGAATAAAAGCCCAAGATATTGCCCAGTACAGAGAACATATCTCCTTCCATTAAGGCCAAGGCTATAGCCAGATTAACCAGTACAAACACAATCCGCCCAGGGTAATGTTTCCGTATCCGCGTATAGGCGCTGGTCCAAGATAATGAACCGGAATACGCATTGGTGACATTAATTTTAATCTGGGAAATAATGACCAGGATCACCGCCAATGTCAGCGCCACGCTCGCCGGCAGCATATCGTGGAAAGCCGCGCTAAATTGGCGAACCGGTTCGGTACTGTTAATGCCGGGTGTGAGTGTCAGCAGATAGAACCCGAGGAAAGCACCGATAGCCTGCTTAATGGCCCCGAGGATCACCCATCCAGGTCCTGCCGACAGCACTGCCAGCCACCAAGTTTTATTATTTTTAGCCGTCTTGGCTGGCATAAAACGCAGATAGTCGATCTGTTCACCAATCTGCATGATTAGGGCGAGGCAGACGCCGGCACCCAACATCACGGCAGAGATATCGATACCCTTTCTGCCTTGCTGTCCGCTAAAGGCCATAAACTGCTGGGGGAGATCCGGTTGTTTCCAAATAAGGTAAAGGACTGGCCCAATCATCAGTACTAGCCATAAGGGTGTCGTCCAGATCTGCAGTTTAGTTAAGACCTTCATACCATAAATCACTAAAGGGATAACCAGCAGTGTCGATAATAAATATCCCAACCATAAGGGAATATCTAATCCTAACTGCAGCCCTTGGGCCATAATTGAACCTTCGAGGGCAAAGAAAATAAAGGTGAAGCTGGCAAAAATAATACTGGTGAGGACCGATCCGTAATAACCAAACCCTGCGCCACGGGTAATAAGATCAAGATCGATATTATAGCGGGCTGCATAAAAGGCTAACGGGATCCCTGTTAGGAAGATAATGATCGCCGCAAACAGAATAGAAAGTAATGCATTACTGGTTCCGTAGGAAAGACTGATACTGGCACCAATAGAAAAATCCGCTAAATACGCAATTCCCCCCAGTGCCGTCACTGCAACCGTAAGGCTCCCCCAACGTCTAAAACTGTACGGCGCATAACGTAAGGTATAATCCTCCAGTGTTTCATTAACAGACTGATTATTTTTTTGCGGAGAGGCCCCCGACACCACGACATCATCGTTTATATTCATAATCCATCCTATTACGGTTAACTCGTTAATTGTGTGCAGTGATTGGCTATTGTTTTATTGTTGCTCAGCGACACGATGTGCCACCACCTCAGGTGGACGCCGCTATCCCCTTTCCTCTTTGTTACTGTTGTAATCCTTTCCTATGCCTTTATCTGTATAGCGATCCAAGGCGGATCATCGCGTTAATCCACCCTGGTCTGTTTACCCTTCGCGATCAGCGGAGACGGCACCGGGTGATGTCTCCGGTTGTGAGCGGGCCTGCTGCAACCTGTGTAAGGTGATCTTTCTAACCTCAGCCTTACTGACCGCGATGTGGTCGGTTAAAATTCGCTGTGCCTCATCGGTATGTTGTCGGAAGATCGCCTGCAGGATCTGGATATGCTCTTGGTAGGTCGCCTCTACCCGATCATTGCGTGTAAAGTCGAGCCGCCGAATAATCCGGATTTTTTCGGTCAGCCCTGCATGAACCCGGGCCATCTCCTGATTTCCTGCGGCCGCCACCAGCGCGGTATGAAATTCTTCATCCTTCGCCGACACAACCCTGTCGTCATCGGGACGCGGTGTATCCATCCAAAAACGTTTCAGTTCCGCTAAAACTTCTGTACAGGTCAGTGGTGGCAGAGAACATAAACGGCGTACCGCTTCACGCTCCAAGACGGTGCGAAAATCGTAGAGCTCCTCGAAATATTCGAAATCAAACGGTCTTACCTGCCAACCGCTACGGAACCACACTTCGACATACCCCTCACGTTCCAGCCAGAACAGCGCCTGACGCACTGGCGTACGGCTAACTTCCAACCGCTCAGCAATCTCGTTTTCGCTGAACCGATCACCAGGCATCAGGTGGAAGTCGAAAATGTCCTGTTTCAGTGCCTGATAGACTTTCTCAGCCAGGGCCTCGGGACGCCCTTTACTCTTTGAATTCGGGATCATCAGGTTTTACTCCAGCCACAAAAGGGTATCGCCTGGGCTCACTGCGCGACCGGATTGGACGGCGAGTCGTTTTACCGTTCCAGCCTGCGGCGCGGTGATCGCCAGTTCCATTTTCATCGCTTCGACAATGATCAGCGTCTGTCCGGCCTCAACCTTATCGCCGGGCTGTACCAACACTTTCCAAATATTGCCGTTCATATCCGCACTGACCGCCAATGCATCGCTCTCTTCCTCTGGGAGGATCAGCGTCTCTTCTGAAGTCAGCGGGGCTTCTTGTTCTTCCTGAGCCCAGAGCGTGACTTCCTGTTCGAAGGCCGCACTCTGACGCTCACGGAAGCTGGCTATCGACGACGCGTTTTCCTGTAAGAAGCGTTGATGCTCAGCAAAATCAAACAGGGTTTCTTCGATACGGACGGTCGCCCGACCTTCACGGAAATCATCCCGCAACTGGGTCAGTTCCTCTTCAGAGACCGGATAAAAACGGACCTGATCGAAGAAATGCAGTAACCAAGGTTCTTCAGCGGCAAACTGATCATTTTTCTGGAATTTATTCCAGATAGGTAAAGTACGGCCGACTAACTGATAACCGCCCGGGGAGTCCATACCGTAAATACACATATACATCCCGCCAATCCCCACGGTCCCTTCCGCGGTAAAGGTACGTGCTGGGTTGTATTTGGAACTGAGTAGGCGATGGCGAGGGTCAATGGGGACGGCACAGGGCGCGCCCAGATAAACGTCCCCCAGTCCGAGGATCAGATAGCTGGCGTTAAACAGCGTGTCACGCACTTGATCGCGACTCTCTAACCCATTAATACGCTGAATAAAATCCACATTATTAGGTAACCAAGGTGCAGTAGCGCGGACAGTTTCTTTATAGCGTTCAACGGCTCCCAAGGTAGCGCTGTCTTCAAACGCCATCGGTAACCAGACAATACGTGATGGCACTTTCAGTTGGCTGACATCCCCCAGACCGGCTTCCAATTCCAGCAGCAGATCCATCAGTTGTTTCTGGCTGATCACCAGGCTGTCATAGCGCACCTGCAGAGAACGCACGCCGGGTGACAGTTCTGCCACGCCAGGCACTGCCCGTTGCCGCAGGGCGTTCATCAGCAGATGCACGCGCAGACGCAATGCCAAGTCCAACACGTTATCGCCATACTCAATCAGAATATATTTATCACCTGCCTGTCGGTACGCCGCCGCCGGTGTCGTGCGGGTAGCAGGTAATGCGGCTAACAGTGTCCCAGAGCCGATATCACTGGCAGCCAATGACGGTGTCGCAAAGGCAGGCGTCTCACTGCTGCACAACGTTGCCACGCTATGAGCTTGGCTTTTTTCCCGAGCCACCGCCTCATCGGCACTGATCGGATAAAAACGGAGACGATCGCCGGGCTTCACCTGACCGACTTTCCATAACTCCGCCTTGGCGATGGTGACCGGACAAACGAAACCACCAAGGCTTGGGCCGTCATGGGTCAGGATCACGGGGTAATCCCCCGTAAAGTTCACCGCGCCAATCGCATATTCACAATCGTGGACATTGGACGGGTGCAGCCCGGCTTCACCGCCATTCGCCCGCGCCCAAGAGGGTTTGGGACCGGTCAGCCGTACACCCAGTCGATTCGAGTTGTAGTGGACCTGCCATTCGCTGGCGAAAAACTCATCAATGGCCTCAGGGGTAAAGAAATCCGGCGCACCGTGCGGACCATACAACACGCCGATATGCCACTCATTGCCATATTCAGGGATCACTGCCGGATCGGCCGCTTGTGGTTCACTGACCGGCGCAGGGGTGGTACAGGCAGCCAGTTGCGGACGGGAAACCGGTAACATATCAGCTACCCGCAGGGTACGCCCGGCATGACCGCCAAACTGGCCCAGTGAGAAGGTAGAACGGCTGCCCAGATAGTGCGGCACGTCAAAACCATTACGTACCGCTAAATAGGTGCGGCAACCACTCTGTGCCCGGCCTAACGTCAGCATTTGCCCAGCACGGACGGCCACCGGTTGCCAGTAAGCCACGCTTTCGCCGTCTAAGGTTGCAGGACAATCTGCGCCGGTAAGGGCTATCACGGCATCACAATGAAAACGCAGTGTTGGCCCCTGCAGGGTAAACTCTAATCCGGCGGCAGTTTCATGATTACCGACAATGCGGTTTGCCAGTCGGAAAGCAAAGTCATCCATTGGCCCCGAAGGGGGAACGCCGATGTCCCAGTAGCCCAAACGGCCAGGAAAATCCTGAACAGTGCTGAAAGTACCTGGCTGCAATACCTCAATCACACTGGCTGTAGGGGTGAAACTGTCGAGGAAACGTGTCCACACATTACAGCTGCCAAATGCCTCGGTAGCGACAATTTGTCGCAAATAATCGAGATTGGTGGCGATACCGTGCAGTTGCGTTGCCGCCAGCGCCTGCTGCATTTTGGCCAATGCGGCGTCACGGGTTTCCGCATGCACGATCAGTTTGGCGATCATAGGATCGTAAAAAGCAGAGACCTCGGTGCCGGTATCGATCCAGCTATCGACCCTGACCTCCGGGGGAAAGGCCACACTCGTCAGTAACCCCGGCGCGGGCTGGAAATTTTTCAGGGGATCTTCGGCATAAATGCGAACTTCAATCGATGCGCCTGCCGGTGCCTGTTGCAGGCGATCCCAGTCCAGAGGATCTCCCGCCGCGACCTTGAGCATACACTCCACCAAGTCGAGACCGGTCACACACTCGGTGACCGGATGCTCCACCTGTAAACGGGTGTTCACTTCAAGAAAGTAAAAGGCATCCTGCTGCGCATCATAAATATATTCAACGGTTCCTGCGCTGCGGTAACTGACCAACTCCCCCAGACGGACAGCCGATGCCAGTAACGCTTCACGCGTAGCCTGCGGGAGATTCGGCGCCGGTGTCTCTTCTACCACTTTCTGGTTACGGCGCTGAAGTGAACAGTCACGCTCACCGAGAGCGACCACCTTACCTTGCCCATCGCCAAAGATTTGCACTTCAACATGACGGGCACGATCGATACAGCGCTCTAAGAACACCCCAGCATCACTGAAAAACTGTTCGCCGAGACGGCGGACACTCTCCCAAGCCTCCTGTAGGGCGTTGGCATCGGCACAACGAGTCAGCCCTATGCCGCCTCCCCCGGCAGTACTTTTCAGCATCACAGGGTAGCCAATGGTCTCGGCCGCCGTGAGGGCCTCATCAATACTGTTCAGCAATGGCGTGCCTGGTGTCATCGGTACGCCAGCACTGGCCGCCAGTTCACGGGCACGGTGCTTCAAGCCAAACTCGCCAATCTGCTGTGCCGTTGGGCCAACAAAGACAATCCCAGCCTGTTCGCAGGCCGCGGCAAAAGGTAAACTTTCAGAGAGGAAGCCGTAACCGGGCCAGATTGCCTCGGCACCACTCTCCTTGGCGGCCGAAAGAATTTTATCAATGCGCAAATAACTGTCGCTGGCTTTCTCGCCGCCCAGCGCAATGGCGATATCGGCGTCTTTTACATGGCGCGCATTACGATCCGCCTCTGAATACACGGCAACACTTTTCACCCCCAGACGTTTCAACGTGCGGATAGCTCGACAGGCAATTTCGCCACGGTTAGCAATAAGAACGGTGCTGAACATAGTTATTTACTCTCCTGAGAAGCCATCCAGCGACGCCAGCCGCCAAATTCTGTAATGTCCGGTGCCTGAGACAGCACCGCCGGTTCGCAGATAAAGCCTTTGACGCTCCGGCCATCCATCAGTGTCAGGGTGCCAATGCCGAGGGGTGCCGGGATTTCAGCGACAAATTCCCCGAAACGGGCCAACGGGATATCCCACAGTTCAACGGTGATCGCCGCCCCGCTTTCATCGCGCAACAGACCCGGTTTTTTCACCGGCCCCTCGGTGAGGGCAAACAAACGATAGTTCGCCGCAGTTTGCGTCTCTTCGACGAGTACGGCATTACGAGTAGTAAGTTGGAAGTTCAACGGCATGCCGGTAAGATGCGCACCCACCACCGCCACCCGCACATGCCCCGTCGAGGTCGGTAACGAGGCATTCGCGGTATTAACGGGTTTGCCGGTGGCACCTGCCGGTAGCGATAACTGCTGTTGCCACACTAATCCGAACTGAGACAACGCGCGATCGTGCCAGGCCGGTGCAATCACCGTGATCCCGGCGGGCAGACCATCGGCACGGAACGGGCCTGGCAGGGCTAATGCACTGAGGTCGGCAAGGTTGGTAAAGTTGGTATAGGTGCCAAATTGCGAGTTGTAGCTCACCGGCTCCTGTTTCATTTCATCCAGTGTGTGGATGGTCGGCGAAGTCGGCACGACCAAGGCATCAAACCCGGACAACCTCTGCCCTATTTGCCGCGCCAACTCTGCACGCAGGTATTCTGCCTGATAGGCGTCTACGGCACTGTATTTCAGGCCATTGCTGACAATGCTATGCACAACCGGGTCCATTTCTTGCGGACGCTGCAGCATTGCACCGACGGCAGCGGTGCGTTCTGCCACCCATGGGCCATAATAGAGTTGCTCTGCCAACTGACTGAACGGGGTGAAATCAATGGGATGCAGCTTGGCCCCACAGGTCTGTAATTGTTCAAGGGCCTGCAGCCAAGCAGCCTCGGCCTGTTTATCACCAAAAAACTCTAACTCGGCAGGGATCGCCAAATCAGGCTGTGCTTTGAATCCGGCAGGTGCGGTATGTGGGTCAGTGCGTGAGTAGGCATCGGCCGTATCGTAGCCACCTGCCAGGGTCGCGACGGTAAAGGCATCTTCTACCGTCAGCGCAAACACCGAAATCGTATCGTTCAGGCGACAGGCTGGCACCAGCCCACTGGCAGACAGCCATCCCTTCGTCGGTTTAAGGCCCACGATATTATTAAACCCAGCCGGCACACGGCCGGAGCCTGCAGTATCGGTACCCAATGAAAAACCCACCAAGCCGCGAGCCAGTACAGAGGCAGAGCCGGAGCTGGATCCGCCACTGACATACTCGGGGTTAAAGGTATTAGCCACCGCGCCGTACGGCGAACGGGTGCCAACCAGACCGGTCGCGAACTGGTCGAGGTTAGTTTTACCGATCACCACCGCCCCTGCCGCTTTAAGTTGCGCGACCACAAATGCATCTGTCTGCGCGGTATAGGTCAGTGCCGGACAGCCAGCAGTGGTCGGCCAGCCCGCCACATCGATATTGTCTTTCACCGCAAAAGGCACACCAAAAAGAGGCAGTGACTGTGGGTCGCGAAGGTACTGTTCAAGCAGAGGATCAATTTGAGTCTGCAACTGGGTAGGGGTTGCAAGATAAATCCACGCATTATCCTGCGGATCCATCGCGTCGAGATGTGCGGCTAACAGGGAATGGATGCACTGTGGATCTTGCTGATAACGATATTGCCAATCCTGAATGGTAAATCCGAAGGTTGATGCCATGGTTGAATCCCGGTTTGTATACAAGATTGAATACAAAAAGCAAGAAGCATGCCATCAAATTAGATTACTGATTTTTATAGTATTTAAAAAATATACGTGCCTGTGCGCTGTCGGATCTGTGCATTATCGGTGCGCTGTCGCACCAACGTAAGACGTAAAAATATCCTTCCCTATGGTGAGAGGTCGCTGATGGAGTGGGGATGGGTTTGGTGTCAGTGGGGATGTTGTAGGTGTAGATTTTTATTCAGGTTTACGGTTGTTTAGCGATGAGTCGGTGGGATTCAGGTGTAAGCCTTAAAAACCCTAAGGTCAGTATTTTTGACCAGCAAGCACGCCGCACTGGCACATGTTGATGTTTATGCGCTCTGAAGATGTGGATTAGGTGCGCCAGACAATCCGCGATTACACCTATCAGGAAGATGGCGGCGAGCTGACCACGGATAAAGCGCGCAAAGCCCGCTTTCATGCAGAAGCTATCGATCCGGATAAAGGCAACGCCACCGGATATGTGGCGAAATACATTTCCAAAAATATTGACGGCTATGCGCTGGACGGTGAACTGGACGACGAAAGCGGTAAAGAGCTTAAGGAAACTGCGCCAGCGGTTTCCGCTTGGGCTGCGCGCTGGCACATTCGGCAGTTCCAGTTTGTTGGTGGCGCGCCGGTCACCGTCTACCGCGAATTGCGCCGCATGGCTGACAGTGAAACCGCGCACGGTCTTAGCGTGGAGTTTGCTGCTGCACATGACGCTGCTGATGCTGGCGATTGGGCAGTTTATGTCAACGAGTACGGAGAAGAAACCGTGCGCATCAAGGGTGTGTATGCAACCGAAGTCGGTGAAGACACGCCAATCCTTACCCGTTTGGCACAGTGGAAGATCGTTCCGAAGCGTGCCGTTGAATTTGATTTTGACCTTCAGGACGCGCCCGCGTCCTCTCGGAGTTCTGTCAATAACTGTACGGGAGGTTTGAGATCTGATGATTCGAACTTACCGGAAAGTTTCGACAAAATCGACCTCAATGGTATGAGTAAGAAGGCGCGGCAGCAGGTTCTTGCCCAGATAAAGGTCTGAGTAGTTACAAAAGCGGCAAGGAAATTGAAGCTATCCGACAAAATCGAGGCAGCTTGCGACAACCTGATAAGCTAGGTGAGGAATTTATGCAGATAAACTATCAGCCGCGGATTAGCTGTGCGCCTGATTGGTGGCAAGCAGGAAGAAATCGCAGGCAGAATGTTCCGCAGCTCGGCATATGGTGATCTGTTCCGTCCTAGAATAGAGCCTAAAGTCAGCAGCATATTAGAGCGGTTTAACCGATTGGCAGAGCTGCCTAAAGCAAAAACTACTCAATAATGGACTAGAGTTAGCATGAAGAGAGCAACTAACTGCTAAAGCATTGTAATCTTAAGATTTGTTAGTCCTGTATTTATGGATAAAAAATTTTTTATATCATGCAGATAAAAACATCTTTCTGCTGCAACATTTTTCTTTCGCTCTGTTTAACTGCTATGATACTGTGTAAGTGTACAGTTATTTTGATGGGGAGGGCGCGTGGATAACGATTACAAGAGTGGGTTATGCTTGAACGGGTTGAGCTTATAGCTAGGCTAACAACTGAAGTGATCTGGGATATAGCACTCAGCTTGATAGCTGAGATTGCAAGCACCACCGCGATGGTAAACAAACAATTTTCCGTTGTATTGTCGGCCGTTCCTCTTGATAAATAATCCTATAGGTCGCTGAGATGCCCATTGAAATTTTCCTTATAAAAAGAAATCAGCCAGTCGTTGATGGATGCCTTTAATGAGGGACGGAGTATGCAGTTGTGTGAAGCTTGCTAAAAATTGTATAGGTTTACAGAGCGGTTAAACAATAATGAAATAATAGCTTCATTGTTTGTAGGTATATAGTGGCCTGAATGTTTGGCTGTAATTATCGTAGAGTGGTTAATGTAATGTTGGAGGATTCTTCATGTTTTTTTGTCTTTATTAGGTTAGGATATTAAAGATATGAATGAGTTACTTATGAATGAATCACTTAATCAATCCTGAAGAAATATCGAAGCGAGCCTTATGACTTTATTAGTGAGTAAAATTGATTTCATTCAATGAGTTAGGTTTTCTGAGATAATGCCCTCTAAAAACAAGTTTGGAGTATGAAATTTTAAGTCCAGAATAAAAATATTTGTTTGTTTATAATTTTCAAGTGTCATTACCCCCTCATAATGGATTGGTTAAATTTTTTATTTAATTGAAAAATAACTCTGATTTTTATCAGAAACACCAATAGTTCTTCATGTTAATCTTGATTTTTAACTAATGCTAACATTTTTAACTAAATCTTGAGCAGGCAGACATTGCAAATCATCAGCGCTTGTGCTTAAAATCAGACAAATCTCATGTGAATATAAAGGAAATATAATGGCTGAGTTAGCGTCGCAACCTATATCAATTCAATCGATTTATTCTTGGTACACTGAAGGTAAGTTACTCGTTAACCGCAGGTACCAAAGAAAACTTGTGTGGACCTTGGAAGAAAAGAGAAAGCTTATAGAATCTCTGCTAAAAAAGTATCCGATTCCTGCAATATTGCTTGCGGAAAAAGAGGGTACTCCAGGAACCTATGAGATAATAGATGGATTACAGCGATTGCATGCAATAATTTCTTTTATCGAGTTGCAATATTCAACTTCCGATAATCATTTCTTTGATGCGCCAGCCTTTCCAACAGTGAAAAACAAGCTTGATTCTGAAGGTTTTGACTTCTCGAAAATAGATAGCACACTTGAAAAGAAAGATGTCTCTGTTCTGCTTGACTACGCTCTGGCATTATCAGTTATGAGGAATGCATCCGAACGTGAGATTAATGATGTTTTTGATAGAATTAATACTTATGGACATCGACTGAGCGATCAAGAGAGAAGACAGGCGGGGGTACAAAATCAATTTTCAAAATTGGTTAGGGAAATCAGTTGCAGTTTGAGAGGAGATATATCAAGCGATATCCTTCCACTTGACAAGATGCCATCAATTAGCATCGATTTGCCGTCGATGAAACATGGTTATGACATTCAAGCAGAGGAAGTTTTCTGGGTTAAACATGGAATATTGCGTTCAACCGATTTAAGAGACAGTCTTGACGAGCAGTGCATTGCTGATATTGCTGCTTGCATAATTAGTGGTTCTTTAATTGATAGATCTAAAGATGCTTTAGATAAAATTTATAACGATGAAAACCCTGAATACTCTCGGATAAATTTGGCAATTAAAGCCTATGGTGAAGCTAGATTTTCACATGAATTTAAATATTGCATTGACGAGGTTATTTTAGTTTGTAATTGTGATGGTTTTACAAAACTAAGAGACCTCATTTTTAGTAAAAAAAATACTAATCCATTCCCTTCTATCTTCTCCCTGATAATATTTGCTTTTCATGAACTCTACTTTAAAGAAGGTCTCAAAATTAGCAATTATAAAAGTTTGAGAAGTTCAATGGATAAACTAGCAGATAAAATCAGTACTGATAGAGGTGCTGGCCTCATTGAAGGGAGAAGGAAACATATTAACCTTATTAAAGGTATTATTAGAGACTCTTTTATTGAAAATGATAAGCCAGCCCCTGTTTACAAGGCGCACTCGACCTTAGACCTAGAAGGCCTAATTCGCCGGTCTGAGGCGGAGTTGGCTTTTTATGAGCTTAAACAAGGGGTGTTACAACTTAACGCCCAAAGAAACATTGATGCTAATATATATTCTGACGTGATTGAGACTATTTGCGCAATGGCTAATAATGGCAAGTGCAATGGTGTTGCCGGGAAGATTGTCATTGGCATTGCGGATAAAGATTCAGATGCGCAAAGAGTTGAAGACCTTGATGGTGTAAAAAAACAGTTAGTTGGCAACCGCTATGTTGTTGGTGTGGCTCGTGAATTGCCAATACTTAAAATGACACCGGAGGCCTATATTAGAAAATGGGCTGAAGAAATAAGAAAGTCTAAGTTATCCGAACCCCTGAAGGGGCAGGTCTTATCAAGTTTAGATTATAATGAGTTTTATGGTAAAGGTTTATTCATAATAACAGTGCCTGAACAAACAGATCTGTCGGATATTGATGGAACTTTTTATTGGCGTGATGCGGACAACACTCGTGTAGCGGATGGGAAAAAAATCGCTCAGTTAGGTAAAAGATTCTGATTTAACTGCCGAGTTAAGCGCATGACTAAGCTGCATGGATTCGCATGATCCCATAAGGTTCGTGCACCCCTAGGCCCGCCAGCATTGGCGGGCTTTCTCATATGTCATGCACATGCATGAAAACCAATACATAGAGTGACTAGGCGTGGCAGGGGTACGAGCCGCACCAAGTGTAAATTTTGAGTGCGATTCCTCAAAAAGCTCGGCTAGAGGTTGACCCTGGCTTCTGTATAAGTATCCGTATAAAATTCACACGAATTGTCGCACATGGCGCGTTTAGTGTCGCATTTAATAGAGGTTCTATGAAATCCAATAAAGCTATTGATGACACATTATCAGCAATGGTTATTGCTGGTGGTGAGCCGATGAATGGACAACAACGGCTTATGATCCGTAATGGTGTAGCCCAAAGAGATGCAGACAGGAAGAGGTTCTTACGGAGTGTACACTGCAAGGGGCAGTTTGAATGGAAAAAACCACAGCCTAAACGATAACTACGGGGATCGCCGTAGTTTCACCATTCGATTATACATGTCACTTTGTCTTGGAATCGGTTATTTATTTAGAACTTTTATAGCCAGCTTCCCAAGTTTGAATAAGAAAAACAGACATGCTGCCTGCCAAATTAACGGCTAGAAGTGCATGTCTGTCAGAAGGCTTCACAGGTGTCTTTCCATTGCCATGAGCATCTCCAAGTCTATTCCTTAAGTTACCTAACCCATTTACTACAGAGGAACATCCTTTAAGGATTTGCTTAAAAACTTGTTCATTATGACTGTCTGGCGCAAGATTCAAATTTTTTGCTGTAAGCTTATAAAGTTCACTCATATCACCATTACGATCATACTCAATATTCATATCTTCTAATATATGCTTGCAGACTGTTTCTAATAATGTTCTCGCAGCAGTGATAGCACCTTCAGGATCAGTTGCTCTTCTAGAGAGAGCTTTATTCCATATTTCATTTACTCCAGATTCATCATAACTCCGTATCCCCTCGGTAATATGAGTATCTGAAGGCGAATCACTTCTAGCTTCTAGTATGTCTAATATTGGTTGAAACTCGGCATAAATTTTTTCACGGCGAGCCGCATACCCCTCAATTTTTTTAATTTCTTGCCAAAACTGTGCAAGTGATCTGCAGGTTCTAATAAAAGATGGTAATTGTTTAGAATGTATAGAATCTACGAAATACATTCTAAGCTCTTTAAAGAGTAATTCATCCTCACCTTTTCCTGTAGCTTTATCCAGAAGAATGTTTTGTAAAGCTGTTGCACGTTCAAAATCGTTATGAAGTTCATCAAACATCTTAGACATTGCTTTCACCAGTATTTGTTTGGGATGTTGATTTAACCCATTGAGGATAAATTAGGATACTCTTAAATACTCTGTGAAAGTATCCTATGGGTATCCTATGGGTATCCTA
>Ga0157364_1004463_pt1 | contig 13989 bp, 6 predicted proteins | sample AttsexASBM2_FD_111476 | JGI IMG/M metagenome (GOLD analysis project Ga0157364, IMG submission 111476) | Fungus gardens microbial communities from leaf cutter ant in Ribeirão Preto, State of São Paulo, Brazil - Atta sexdens ASBM2 | ecosystem: Host-associated > Fungi > Mycelium > Unclassified ... | reverse complement strand
TAAAATTATCAGAAGTATACAATGTTATCAACATTTCGTGCAGCGATAGTGGATGTCTAACTTTTAGATCGATGCAATGTTTAGACAATTGCAATCAAATTGATGTGTCTAGAATTCTACTAACAATGAGTTATAAAAATCATCTGGATCGTAAATATTTTTATTATCGAGTATTTCACTTTCACCATATCTTTCGCTTTTATATTTCTTACGTTATCTTGAGTTATCCAAAGTTTTTTTTCAGTAACATACAATTGCTGTTGGTTCTGACTCTTCACTTCTGCGATGTATTCACATAAGAAAAACGATGGCATGCTTACAATCTGTAAAGCAGAATTTGAATAAAATAATGAATAAAAATATATATAATAAATTTAAATCATCTACCTTCTAAAACAGCGCAGTCTTGGCTTTTAACTTCTATTACTTTTTCATCGCCTTCATCAATTAGCATCTTCACAATGTAAGCATTACTATTTATGATGTTCGGGACAAACTTTTCCTTGAACTGTATAAATATTCCCATCTCTTTTGAGCTCTACGTAACTGCACCATGATTTACTCGTTCTGATCTACAATAAAGAATAAGAGCTAAGAATAAGAACTAATAATTTTTGTAGGTTAGGTTTCAAAGGTTACATTCTGAGCATTTTGAATAAAGAATATACATACAATTATTATTATTAAATAAATTTAGGCAAATTATTATTATACCAATATCTCATATTTGAATATTATTATACAAACATTAATTATTTTACCTTTTTATTTTAGCTCCATTTGATTCGGCTACATTCATTATTGCATTCATTATTTATAAAATAATCAGCAATCTTTCCGGTTAAAGATTATCTGATTGCGCCTTCAGAAAATCACTGTCTCACACATTTCTTGTTTTTTTAATAATAATGACAAAATTATCAAAACAACGTGTCTTATATTCGATTGCTGTTGACTATCCGCCGAAATAACTAATAATGACATCACGATCAATCATGCGATTACTAGATTCATAATGTTGACAATATATATATATATATATATATATATATATATATATATAATTTTTATAATATATAATTATATATATATATTTATTGCAAAATAAATTTAAACGATAACATTTTAATGTTATTCATAGCATTTTATAAGTCTAAAGAATATTAGGAAAAATTTTCAGAATTTTTTATTTATTTCTGATAAAGAATTTTCGAGTTTTCGACTAAATATTTCAAAATGAATTGCGCGTCGATCGCTTTCGCATTATGTGTTATACAAATGATCTTTTTGAAACATTTTGCTATTCACGTTACGAGATTAATAAATTGTTTAACCAGATTATTTCGAAATATAAACTCGCGCACTCCGCACTAACGACATCGCATTGATATCCTCTATCCCTGCATATGTTTCACAAATTTGTTGTGCGACGCAAAGAGTCGGAAGTCGGAATTTGTACGTTTCGGTTTCTTCACACGTCCTAAGTCCATTCCTCGCGAAATTTCGAAATCATAGAACATTACAAGGAATACTTTCTCAAACTTGTATGACAATAGATTTGTGTAGACAATATTGCTGTGTATTTCTATATTTTATGTGTAATGGCTATAATCTTAACTAGTTTCTTAATTTGTTTATCTTTGATTGTAAGCGAAATGACCGATTGATCGTACAGTTATTTAATAAAATTTTTCTTCATTGTAAATATAAATTCGTAAATTCTCATGTTATATGCCATCATGTTTAAACGTATACTCTTTCAAAAAGATAAAATAATTATTTCATGTAATATCTCTTTTAAATAAACGTTTTAAACTTGTAAATATTGCTTGTTTCTTATTCCTATCCCCATCCTCATTTACAATACATTTTCTCTCGTATTACAGACTTAGATAATGTACATAAAATATAGAAAGAATTTTTTTAAAGTAATCGAAGACGTCGCGTCAGTTGAACATTTCATTTCTGTTTCATTTCTTCCTTTTTTCTTCTGAGTAAGAGCCTCCTACTCGTAAATTTTCGTATAAGATCTCATAAATAAAAAACATTCATTAAAACGTCAACACATCGGAAATATTGTGCCGCGCTAACAAAAATGACCGTCATAAAACCATCCGATTCATGCCCGGTTGTACTTTGCCCTCGCGACAAAAAATATTACAGTCCCAATCTCCATTCATCATTTTTTCGGACTTTACTCTCTTTTGTCCTCTATCACCTCCTTTCTTCAATCATCGTGGATAGGTACGGTGCGAACCAATCAGAACATACTCTTTAATTACCCTATTATGCCCACCTTTCATTTCTCGACCAATCAGAGCGCGCCCTTTTTCCAGACTGACTCGTTTAGGCCACGATGCCGGAGGGAGATGTAGAGTTTGTTTTGATGCCCCATGGCTGCTCATATATTACTATCGCGACATAATTTTAATTCCTCGAATTATTATTATGTCGCGACATAATTTTAAGCCGTTACATAAAATTTGTGTTTTTAATATTATCAGTACGAGTACTAAATAAATGGCAAATCGTTTATTTTTTAACAGCAGAAAATTATGGCAAGTCATTTTATTTTTTAGGAGAAATAAAAGAAATTTAGTCTAATGTTAAATTCTTGAAAAATAATTATCTCAAAAAAATTACGATATTTAATAATAAATGAAAATTATATCGTGACATAATAATAATTCCATGAATTAAAATTGTTTCACGACATAATAAAAATTCAGAATTATTTTATGGCCAGAATGAAATTTTCGTATTTTTATTGTCGGGATATAATAGAAATTCGCAATTTCTATTATGCCTTGATTTAATTTTAATTCATGGAAATATGTTACGACATAATTTTAATTCATTATTAAAAATCGTAATTTTTTTAAGACAATTATTTTTTAAGAATTTAACATTGGAAGAATAAATTTCTTTTATGTTATTAAAAAGTAAAACGGTTTGCCATATAATGTATTCTTGAAACTAACTTTTTGTTTAAAAAATTTTATTCTACCTTTTATATTTCCGACGATATTCTTGAAAGAAAAATACTGTTTTTTTCAAAGGAGTGTTTCACCCCTTAAATGAGTTAGCGCACATGAGTTAAAAAAAATATGTGTCTCTTAGATTTTCGTATTTTACAATATATTTCATGAAGAATCAATTCCGGATGTAAAAACCTTCCTTGTTAGTGAGGATTGGTCGAACTGCAAGAAATGATAATCTCACATTGAGATTGATGCGCCACTAGGCCACTTGTGCTATTCGGCATTACTCTTAAATTCGTTGCCATCTCGATGCATTCGACTTTTTAACGACGGCTTTACAAAAAACAGATACTGTTGACTTTTGTTCCGATCATAGAAATGATAAGATCGTTGTATTGATTTGTTCATATTCTTTATTGAATTAAATCAGTTTTATCCGATAAATCTTTGTCCACTTAATTATAAATAATTAGAAGAAAGTTAATCATTGCTCTCCAAAAGAAATCCTTCTGAAATTGCTCGCAAATTAAAGGATCTTTCAATTTAAATATTAAGATAATATTCTAATTACCTTATTTAAATTGAAAAATCCTTTAAGCGTTTAATTAGTAATATATTGTAATGTTTTCATTTATTATTGTGTAGTGTATCAGGAAACACAATGATTTTACTAATGTAAATTCTGACATTAAAAACGATCCGAATAAAGATCGAAATGTATGGATTTTGAGAGATTAAATAAAGGAAATATTTCACATCGAGATCCAGTGCATGGCTCACAAAGGCATTAATTCATTGATCAAGTAATAATTAGATCAAAAATAATTTTCAAAAGTAATATAAATATAAATTTCCTGCTAGAGGCAGGAAATAGTACCTGAAAAACAGTTCAGATACTGTAGTATTTTGTATTTAGTCACAGATATTCCAATTCGAATGTATCTCAGATATAGTTTTAGATACACAAAATGTGTCTTCATATGTGTATCTAGATATATTGTATTTAAATTCTACCCAATGATTCAATAAAGATGCTCTTTTGCCTCAATTCAAATTTTTTTATCAGCGGCTTGGAAAAAAAGTTATTTTCATTTTAGTAAAAAAAAGGTTTTAAAAATTAAATTAAGATTGATTCATTTTCAATGAATGAATTACTTTTTATTAGCAATTGGATCTAAATCCTCACTAATCCTATTATTGCCAATTGTATCAACAAACAAATCTTTGCTCTGTTCAATTTAATACAAACTTGTATTAATATTAATTTTTAAAAGTAGTTTCTGACTGTAGAACGAAAATATCATCATATTTTTTAATAATCTTAATCTTTTGATTTCATTGCCTATGCAAATGGGAAGGATCTATGAAATTAATTGTTCCTGACAGTTCCAGCTTCGCGGTATAAACAGATCTACATAGTAATTGGGGTGAGGCGAACAGTTTTGCCTCGCATAAAACTCTATCGTTTGCAGACTGAATATGAGACCGGAACCAAGGCTCAAAGTCGACCACATAAGAAGGTTGCTGGTGACAGTTTTGCGAATCAAGAACATAGGAAAACCAAAAGTGATAAATAAAGTAAACATTACAGGATAGAAAAAATCTAGTGCAAATGTGACTATGTATTCGTGGACAATGGCAGAGATGAAGAATACAGTAGTAGCTGACAACACGCGGTTGTATGGCATCACGATTTCGTACATGTCCCTATAGATGTACGTATACAACCAATCGTGCACTATCACGTTCCACGTGCGAAAGAACATGTGGTAAGTCGTACTGTTCCACCAGTCCTGTAACACAAGCGACACAATAATTCATGAAACTGTAGTTTACAGAAGTGAAAAATCTACAATAGCTTCCGAAAATTATTGAATTGAACATATCATATCAGAATCTTTCTTGTTTGAGAAAAATATCTGCTTTATGAAGATGCAAGGTAAATGTCTCAGTGACCAAACATATATCTGTGTCCGGATATTTACACAAAACGTTTATATATTATTTATGTATTGTAAAACGTTATAATATTTATATTATTAGTTATCTTTAATGCATAGATGCATATTCGGTTCTGGACCTTACTACTCTCATGAAATTATCACGTAAAATGTAAAAATGTGTGAATCAAGATTTTCTTTGAATCATTTTTTTTTTTAATATCGAATCAAATCCGAATCGAATTCGAATTGAATTATAATTTTTTATTTTTTAACAATATAATTGTCAGTTGAAAAGTATTATAATATATGAATAAAAAAATTATATTTATATAAAAAAAACTGATTCGATTCAATTTGATTTGTATTCCACTAATTCACATATCTCTAGTAAAATGCTTTCGGATAATTTTAGAGCTGCAAACTTCTAGTTGCGTTATTCTTACATAAGGATAAAGGCATAGATTCTTGTATAATATTATGTACACTAAAGCCATAACAGTACGATATATTACGTGTAATATATTTGAGTATTCTACGTGTAATTATTGTGAGGTAGATTATTGAAAAGATATATTCACTTTATAAAACTGTCGGTCGGCAAACTGCAGCATTTCCGCCCAAGCGTTCATCCATGTGTGAAACAGGAGATAATTGATGGTGACAAGGTAGAGAATGCCAGAGATATTAGTCTTGATAATATTCTTGACGAACCACATTTGATCCAGATATTGTGTGCCAACTATGCAATAGACCGGTGATACCAGACTTTCCCAGATAAAGGTGAGATAGAAAATCGTTAGGCCAAATTCCACTAAATTACGAATTACAACCATCCACCTAACTCTTTCTGTTCTAAAAAAAAAAACAAATTATCTCAAACAGACTTTTTTTTAAAGTCTCTTAATTTAATACAGCCAACATGGTAGTATTACTATATTATCTTTTAAATATCACGATGAAACTTAAAGCTTTATCAACGGATTGAGGATTAGGACATATTGTTTGTATATTTCGCGAATGAACTTGGAAATTTTTCTAAAGCCATATAAAGCCATTATTGTTAAGTAACAAGGTAAATTTTAATTAATAATTACGTAGCTTATCCCTTTGGTATAATTAAAAGCTTATTATTTTTTTTCAAAGAAATTATGAAATATCTTTACCTGAGATATTTATCGCGGTACACAAGAGTCGGTGCGAAAAGGAAATACAAATAATGTGAAAATTTGGGCTCATTCGATGGCGAAATTTCGCTGTGGGATTTGTATGACAAAAATCTAGGTGCTACACTTCTGACGAAAGCGTGACTCTTCATTACCATGCGTATCTAAAGAAGCAAAAGCACGTTTTAAATAGAAAAATAATATTAATATAAAATAATAAAAAATATTCTATTTATGTGAATTGTTCAAACACATTTGGAAATAAATTTCATTAATGTCTTCAACAATAAGAAGAAAACATTTTACTTATTTTGTTTGTCGTTTTATTTATTTTTATTATCAAATATATAAAATTTTGTAAAAAAGAAATTCACATTCCGCTTCTAAAGGCGTAATTTAATAAACATAAAAATAAAATTTAATAAACATAATTCAAATCTATAAACAGATTTGAAAAATTGCGTACTTGTTCCATTAGAACAATCAGTCTACAACATATGGGAAGATTCGCACCAAGCATCGCCTTAATAGGAAAAATAATAAAAAGAATTTGATACAATATAAATATTGATAGCCAGCTGTAATCCCATAATTTTTGGAGGAAGGCTGCAAAAAAAAAGATATAGTTGAATTATTTGAATTAGTTAATAGAGAAGAGATTCCTATTATGAGATACCGAATTTATTTTGAGTAAATTCTGGAAATATATGAGCAGAATTTAAAAAAATAATAGGTCACTTTAAAAGAAATTTAATAAGCCTTAAGATTGTTATGTAAAATTTAGTTTAAATACTATTTTTTTTTGAAAATTAAAGTAGTGTAAAAAGTAAACAAATCGCAAAAGTAAAAAAATTGTGCTTATAATATAAGATACCTCGAGAAATAAATAATAAAGCGCAAAATCAGTATTGCAATTAAAACTCAATTTAATGTTTCCAAAATATAAACAAACACAGTTGATGTGCGCAAAATGAGCATGCGATTTATTGTATCCAGGACTTATCTTTAGGTAATTGGAACTAAGTAGAAACAGGCACTCGATATTCATTCTGATTATCCTTTTTATTACTGTACAATGATATTCATACTTTAGCAATAATTGTCACTCGAATATAAAAACATATGTGACTTCGTATTAGAACTACTCCGAGCATATTACAAATTCCTTATGGTTTTACCATCATCAAATTTAACTTCTGTAATTAAGCAATTCAATATGCCCTATATTTTTTTATTATTGTACGATTTCACTCTATCACTATAAAGATTTTATTGCCAAATATATTTACTTATTTATAAATTTTACTTATTTATAAATAAGGTTTAAAGATTCATTTCAATGAAACTTGAAGACATCAAATTGTAAAATTTTTTTTACAACTACTACAGGCTACTGAATTATATATACACTGGAATGGGCATCTGCTGTAAAGCATAGAAAATCGTGGCATCAATTGATCAGCGTCATTTTGATTTGGTCAATATAAGAGCGAATAAGAAGCTTTCAAGTATGCACACTTTTAATATTCTTTAGTGAGGCATATGTCAGCAAGATCATCGTGAGATTATATTTGAAAGATTACTTTGAAAGATCATAAAATCGCGTGATTGTAAAATGTGCAAAGCATCAACATGAAATGCTGTGTGCGTGGATGCGAGTAGAGAAGTAAAAAGGGCATTTCATTTCATAGGTAAGAATTTTTGTATTAAATATATCAATTCCTGCACATGTGTTAACGATGTAGGATATGAAAAGTGTTATTAATGTTATTTTATTGAATGTACTAATAAAATTGAAGTGACATTATTTTTGTTTACATACCATCAAGTCCATATAGATTCCATACATCGATAATACATTGATCGATACATCGATCGCAGCGCGCGCGCGCGAACGCTTTTGATTTGCTTAAATATCGTCCCAACTAAAATGGCGATTGATCAATGGTGGCCACGAATGTGGCTTCGATGCCTATTTCAGTATATATAGTTCAGTGCTACAGACAACATTTAATACTTTATTAAATCATTTTCTACTTAATAGTTTTCAACCTAAGAGCAATAATTGGTGAAAACCAACAAATAAGTTTATTAGCTTAGCAGAAACGCCGCTGTCTCATATTTCATAATAGGGACCTTTCTTGTCTAATAAAAATCAGTTAATATTGTCTAACTTTTAGAATTATTACGATTATTCTTGCACTATATCGTTGTTATAAGATAATTTTAACTTAATTAATTAATAATTATGTTACATTAAAAAGAAGATTTATTTAAAAAATTAAAATTTTATTTTTCAAACTATTTTTTTATTAAACTATTTTGTAAACTAAATGATTTTTTAATTTTAAATTTCTCAATTAATTTAACTTTCATAATGTTTAAATTAAGCCTCCATTTATTTAAACTTGAATTGATCGAAAAGATCTTTACATTTTGGTAAGAACTGTTGTCGCCGGTACGTCCAGAGAGTAAAAGCCGCGTAGAGACCAAATGTTGAGACTTGCATGAACGACCAAATATAAATACATGTTGGAAACTTTGCGAAACCAATCCTTATCGTGTTGATACCAACGCGAATCCTTTAAGAATCAATAAAAAAAGGGAAATTAAACTGAAGAATCAAAGGAAACAAATATGTTGCGGAAATTAAGTAATTAATTGTCTAATAATTAATTTATTAATGAGTTTTTTTCAACGAAGGTTCATTGCACTTGGTAATAAATGAGTATACTGAAAAAAAATCTTAATTTGAAAAAAAATATTTTTTTGCTCGTATTAAAAAAAATTATTTCTTTGGATCAATGAAAATAAATATATTGTATCTTATTTTCAAAGAAATTTTGATCCAAAGAAATAATTTTGATTCAAAGAAATAATTTTTATTTATAATAATTTTTATTTTTTTTTCAATATGAGTAAAGAAATATTTCTTTAAAATTAAAATTTTTTTTTGTAGTGTAGATATCTTATGTATCGTTCTTTATTACGAGTAATTTTTCAAACGCATATTAAAATGCCTATATCGTTTTCTTCAATCCCGATAATGTACATCATATTTTATAATCAGAAAATAAACGATTCCAATAAGTTAGGTGGAAGAAATTGGTTAGTCTTAATAACCGGGAGAATAGTTTTCCATATTTTATTTAAGTTGTAGTCATTATCTCTATTTAGACTGTTAGGGTGTTTTTGTATCTCTGTGGCTTCTCTACACTTTGTTAGAAAGTATAATGTAATGTTAGCTATTGTGGTCGTTTTGTTAAATAATATTTGATGTCCTGTTTCGATGTTATGTTCTAATAATGCTGATTGCGCGAATCCTAAAGATCAAAGATCTCCACTCAACTCCGTAGGAGTGTACAAAATACTTTGTTCCTACGAGCAAGTATACATTGGAGAAACTGGGAGAATGGTCAATCTACGGAGAATAAAAGAACACCAACGTAATGTCAGGTTAAAACACGTCACGCAATCAGCATTATCAGCTCTGATGAAGTGGACTACAAGGTTCACAAAACGTTGGCATTTCAAGAATAAATCTGGACAAGAAACTCGCGAAACGCATAATCTTTATATAAAAAGCACCCGTGGAAGTTTCAAGAATATTATTATCAAATATTTAAAAATCTGAGACTAAAAATATTTAAAAACTCAATAAGAACTTAGTTTGGTTTAAGATCAAAGTGTGTTATAAATTAAAGGAAAATTAAATTTTGACTAAAAAATATTTATTCAACTAATATTATAAATGTTAAAAATAAATAAAATTAAATAAAAATAAATAAAATTAATAATAAGGCTAAAATATATAAGGCTACGACTTAAATAAAGCCTTAATGCTGTGTTATTAAAAAACAAAAATTTATTATAACAATGTTTCAAGTCCAATTGAATCATTCTTAATGTTAATCTTGATACAATTTGAAATCAATTATTCATTTGAAAGACAATAACTTGACGAAACATATAATATGATTAAGATAGTAATTATATTGTTACAATTACTATATATGTTATTACAATTACTATCTTAATCATATTATATGTTTCTTCAAGTTACTATCTTTCAAATAAGTAGTTGATTTCAAATTATATCAAGATTAATATTGAGAATAACCCAATTTAAACATTTTTTTATAATAAATTTTTTAATAACACAGCATTAAGACCTTGCTTGGCTTGTAGCTCTATTATTAATTTTATAAATTATTTGAGCCTGTATTATTATATTATTTTTTAAAAATAAATATTTTTTTATTTTCAAATATATACTTATAAAACGATATTTATATTTATCAAGAAAATCGATGATTTTCTAGGGGATGCGAATCAGATTTCCGTTGCTAACTTACCTTCCAGACTCCATGATATCGCATGCAATAGTATTAAGAAAGAGAAGTATGAAAGTCACCATGAATAGATTGTAAACCGCGCGAATATGCGAGATGTTGAAGAGATCAGTGAGTAATGAGTTTCTTTCGAGGAACTCTTTATCCATCAGCGCACCGCTTTTGTTGGATTCCCTGCAAGAATACCAGAAATCCAAATCATCAGTATATTGTAAATCAAATATTGTATTGATTACGTTGTGAATTTAAGTTGGCGCGTGTATATTCCTATATCTCTACAAAATTATCATTTTAAAAAAAGATAAAAAAAGGCGCTAAGAAAATGAGTTTGAGCCTAAGTATCCAACCCATTAATAGTAATTTTAATTTTTTTTTCAAAGATATTCTGATTTAAGATTTTTTTATTTCAACTCAAAAATTGTTACTCCTCGAACAAACTAATGTATCAAATTGAAAAATTAAAACCCAGATGCTTCAATCTTAGTTAATCAAGTTAAATTCTATCAAATTAAAAAGTAAAACGCAAGTGGTACTATCTTTTGTTACTTAACTCTAATGATATGTATCATTCGTATAAAGGATTTGATATCAACAAAATTGGCGGTAAGTGAAATTCCACATAATTTTATGTATTATAATATAATTTTATGTATTATAAAAAAGATTTGATATCGACAATTGGCGCGAAGTTAAATCCTACTAAATTTGGATACCAAATTAAATAAATAATATCAACTTACAAATAATGATATTATTTGTAAAATATTTGATATCTACAACTAGCGTCAATTTAAATCCCATACTAAATTAAGTAAAAAATATAATTCATAATTGCGTTCCATTCAAGTATTCATCATTGCATTGTCTATTCAAATGTTACCACAAAAAGTTAAAATAAATACTTGGCGCTACTGGATAATAAAAACTATAAAAGCAATTTAAAAATTATAATAGCAGTTAAAGAAATAAATAATGAAAGATAATTACATGTAATGATAATTTTAATGTAATAATAAATTTAATCTGAATGTTTTTTTTACACTAAATAAAAATAGAGTTATTTCTTTTTTCTTTTTCATAACGCAAATCTTATAAATCCAAATTTATTTATTTTAAACTTACACTTAATAGTTTGCACAACTTTCGTAACTTATATGACTGTTTAACCCAATCAAAAATATACCTACGCTAGATACTTTACTCTAATGGAAATGTTTTTCATTTTTCTTATTTTTCATTCAGGTTTTTAGTACTATGTTATACCGTGATTTAGCAGCGCTAAGTGTTTACTTCTTTAACTTTTTATGGTAACACTTGAATGGGCAAAGTAACGCAATTATGAATTGTTCTTTACTTAATTTGATATGGAATTTAAGTTGGCGCCAGTTGTCGATATCAAATCTTTTTTATAATATATATTATAAATTATGTGGAATTTAACTTACCAATTTTGTTGATATCAAATCTTTTATATAAATAATATTATTAGAGTTAAGTAACAAAAGATAGTATTACATGCGTTTTACTTATTTATTAATTTGATAGAATTTAACTTGATTAACCTAAAATTGTAACATCTGAGTTTTAATTTTTCATTTGATACATTAGTTTTTTTCGAAGAGTAATAATTTTTGACAGAGAATTAAATTTACTATTTCTTGGGTTGGAATAAAAAGACATTAAATAAAAAATATCTTTGAAGGAAAATTAAAACTACTATTAATTGGATTGAATACTTAGGTTTTATTCGAGAAGCACATTTTCTTAGCACCTTTTTTTACCTTTTTTAAAAAAGTAAGTTTATACTGATTATTTTGGTTTCCAATATTGTGTTTTTATTAATAATCATCTGTGAATAAAATTTGCGCATATATATATATATATATATATATATATATATATATATATATTGGGAGTACAAATTAGTTTGGTCCGTTTTTTTGTGCATTTATTTCAAAACAAAATGAATGAACAGATCAATTAAAGTATTGTCCATCGCTGCCTACTACTTTTTCCCATCTCTCAGATAATTTTTCGAATTCTATCTCGAAAAAATAATGACTCGTCTTTGGAGGCGATCTAATTTTGGAGCTAATTTTCGATTTCTGCGAAAGAAGAACCGGTGATTTGCTGCATCCTTCGGAATAATTAGTAATCAGAAGGAGCAATGTCCGGAGAATATGGCGAGTGCGGTAAAACATCCCATTTGAGCGTTTCCAAATATTTTTTTACGATTTTAGCGACATGAGGCTGAGCGTTGTCATGAAGAAGAATAATTTTATCATATTTTTGCTCGTTCCGGCCGTTTTTCTCGCAATGCACAGCTCAAACGAATCAATTGTAACTAATACCGATCACCCGTAATGGAATTGCCAGGTTTCAGTAGCTCATAGTAAACAAGACTCTTTTGGTCCCACCAGATACAGAGCATGATCTTCGAACCATGAATGTTCGGCCGTGATGTTGATGTTGAGATCGATGGCAACGATTGACCGGACTTAGCGTAGTATTTTTTCTTCTTGGGGTTGTCATAGAATATCCACTTCTCATCTTCAGTCACAATATGATGCAAAAAATCTTTTCTCTGTTGTCTTTGAATCAGCTGTTCGCAAGTGAAAAAACTTTCCTTCTCAAAATATATTCTACTGAAAATACACAAATTTACAGAATTACAGGAAAATAGGAGGAAAATATTTATCAAATCTTCTAAATTGACAGTTTTTTCCGATAGGAGCGTTTGAATTTGTTCTTCCATACAGCGCTTTTCCGAAATTATATTTTGAACTCATTTTTTTATGACGCTTGAGTTTGGTCTCCTTCTTTTAATGCGTGATGCAATAGCTTACTTTGCTTCTTTTTACCATGCACTTAACGCATGAGGGAGTATAGAGGAAGAGTGGGAGTAGTTGCTATAAGCTAGTAGATAGTTACTATAAAACTATAGCTATCAGCAAGTACCCCCATTCTTCTTCCACCATGCATTATCAACTAATAACGCAAGCCAGAATCTATTGGATTCACTCTATTTCCTTCCTACCAAGAGGTATGCGACTTTCCATGCAAAGTAATATCTACCTGTATAACTTAAGACCATTGCACACAAAAAAATGTAGGCAATAATTATTATATTAATCAATCGCAGTAAAATTCTTAAGACCATAACGTAAGCAGCCTAACTGTTTCCTTAATGCTTACTAGAGCTTCTAATTCAGATATTCAGATCTCCGAAATCGATTTCGATCTGAGAACTCAAACCCGTGTTATTTGGATAATCCGGATATCCGGATTATTCGGCTCCGCGGATTTGACTCCGGATTTAGATCCATGTTCAGAAAGAAAGAAACATCAATGTATTTAATTTTAACATAATTTAATTTTAAATATAAAAATTGAATTTTGATTCACATGTATAATTGATGACAAATAAAATTAAAAAATATAAATATATATTCATATAGAGTTATACAAGCACTTAAAATTCAACTAGAGCGTTTAAGGCATTCTATAAGTTGTGTTTCTCACATATACGTTTTATGAGATTTAATATTGT
>Ga0157364_1004461_pt1 | contig 13990 bp, 6 predicted proteins | sample AttsexASBM2_FD_111476 | JGI IMG/M metagenome (GOLD analysis project Ga0157364, IMG submission 111476) | Fungus gardens microbial communities from leaf cutter ant in Ribeirão Preto, State of São Paulo, Brazil - Atta sexdens ASBM2 | ecosystem: Host-associated > Fungi > Mycelium > Unclassified ... | reverse complement strand
GTGAAGACTGAACAAAGATGTGTATAGATGGATCCGCGCGCGCGCGCGCGTATGTATGAATTAGATTATTTTTCATGTTAAATATTTTTTGGCAATATTAATGTTATTTGTGGAAAAATTTTTATTCATGTAAATTTAGTGAACAGTATTCTTTATTATTGAGTATTATAATTTTTAAAGAGGATAAATTAAGAAATCAAATTTTAATTAAATATTTAAGGTAAAAAGTAATGTATTATATTAAATAAAGATCTTTCGACTTAAGTAAAAAAGAAGATCAGGTATCTAAACGATGTAACTGATAGTCTTGAAAATTGTATATTTAAAATATCACGAACTTTTTGTGAAATGTAGTCTTAATATTAAAACAATCAGCACTGTCATTCGCTCACAAGTATCTGGCCAGTAAGACACGAACGCGACTAGTCGTTCGATAAACAATGTCGCCACAGAACAAAAGTAACTACGGAGGAGCGATCCATCGCATGTTTAACGAAGCGCAGCCGGTATTGCGGTGGACAAAGAGCGGCAATATCGCGGGAAGCTATGACGAGACCAAAGGAATGAGAACGAACTGCGGCTAAAGAGGGCATCGCCGGTTGTAGAAACAGTCTCAGTGCCACAAGAAACTGACTAACTGGTAATTAGCATATTCCCGGAATATTTTGGAAGCACGCGATGTCCGACCGCTCGTGATCTGTGAAGTCTCGCGATCGTTAGAATTCCAACGAGAGAGAACTTTGTCAAATCAGACAGATGCAGTCGTTACAATTTACTGTATATAGGAACCGTTCAATGCGAAGCAAAAAATAACTTTAAAGAAAATAACATAAATATAATATTTAACAGAAATATAAAAATGTCTATAGAAATTTATGTGTACGCAGATCATAATTTTATATATTAATGGAAATTACTTTTTAATCTCAAGTAACATATGTTTTACTTCTGATAACATTTGCCTCTTAAATTTTTTGCAATTTTTTACTTCAATTTATAACCCATAAAATTACCTCGAAAAGGAATTTTAATTTCCATGTAATTTAGCACACATTTCTCCAATTTATACGCCTACATTGACCATTTAGCTACTAATTATTTTACCGACGAAACATGGCCGTAGATTTCACAAGAGCCTTCGAACTAACGCCTCCTTTCATCGAAGGATTGTCCCCTCTTTGTCTCATCGATGCAAGCGATCTTGCAAAACCTGTCGCCCGTAGATGTACTGCTTTGCTTCGAGGGATAAACCTTCTTTCACCGACCGTAACCGATTATTCATGCGTGTAATTGGACCTAATTGGACATCGATCTACGTATGATCTTCCTGCGTTGTCCGTCCCGCGACTTTGATCCACCACTATCGGGGGCCAGGAGAATTACTTGCGACGCTGGATTATTACAAGATTAATGACACGATGACTCAATTAGACAACGGCGACGTGCTCACGGAATTCAGACGCCTCAAAATCAAATCCTACGCCATTTACGCCTTCGGCTTTACGCAGCGGTTTCGTAATTCATCTGATGTAACGTATCCTATTTTCCGATTTATTTATTACTAAAGAGAGATTAATTATTGTTTTAAAATGCAATTGAAAGTATAAGAAACAAGCATTAATCCAATTTTATTTTTTCTTTAAAGAACATGAAAAAAAACACTGAATAATCATTTCTTTTAATTAAATAACGGACGAATCTTTGTAATAAATTATAGTTATTTTTCTTAATTAAATGATGGAAATTTTTATTGTAATAAATTACAGTAATTTCTCTTAATTAAATGACGGAAAAGTTTTTATTGTGATGAATTTACATATGAAGAAAATGATATCTGGATCGAATAAATGTATCACATATAACAAATGTGTACATAGGTCAAAAAAAGTCGAAGATAAACTTGAAAAATGCAAATATATACCTGCATTAATTGTAACGTTTAATTCATGTCACATCATTGTCATAGTATATCATTACACAGAAATTTATACGCAAGATTACTCCCCAGTGTAATTGCCATTTGTATACGCGTAGGCGAGACGGATAGCGCTCTTTCGCACGCGTGGAAGAGCATAGCTCGAATCTAACGAGCAAATACAGATCGTATCAGCCATTATGGCCGCTCTATTACGGTGATTAAGCTGTGCTCGCGTATAATCGTGCGAGTCACGGAGTATTGTCCGCGAAGTGTCGCCGTACTATCTCGTCTCGTCTCTGGAACGGAGGTGTGACGTATCGTCTACAATCACTTTTCAAAGTATCTCATATGAATGCAATGTCTACTCCCTCTTATCTAGTAAGTCATGATAAAATAAAATTTTGTTTATATGAAATATGTTACAAAAGAACTTACACGTACTTCAAGATGTGATTGCGTATATATTTTATTTAATACTATTTATTTAATACAAGTAAAATGCCATGTGAGGATATTAGTGCGCAAATTGTGTTTGTAATGCGATAGGTAATGTACAACTAAATGGGATGTACTTATCAAACAAAGTTAAAATATAAGCAAACGTTTCAAGGTTCTAGTTCGCAGGATTTGAGTCTTCTCCAGTATGAAAATCAAGTACAAACTATATTTATTTAGCAAAAATATTTAATAACTTCCTGTGAATTGCAAAAATCAAGTTAACAATTTTTCATTGAGTAGTACATGTACGCACAAATTCAACAAAATATTATCTTGAGGAAAAATACAATTTTGATCCTAAACGATGAACGTGTTTAGCACAGGTATTTGTCTAGTCGAATGTTTGATAATTGGGGATTGCGTTTCTCACTTTCGACGTTTCGTGAGCTCGATTCGCTACTGGATTACCGGATGACCGTTTATTTGCCGCAAAAGGAATAAGATCCTTCGGTTCGATTTACAAGCCGATAATTTTGTAGCTCGCACTCTTCTGGGAAAAACGTGGTGACTGATCGCTTTCACTCTGTGCCATTTACGATTGGTTCAAGGTTCTCGTTCTTTACTTTTTCCTGTCCCCGTGCTGCACCTGCAACATGAAAAAACACGGAAACGTCATTACGATTCTGGAACTGCGCAGATCCGATGCCAATAAGAGCGAACACGAAACGCGCAGAGGGTGGACAAAGATATACAAAAAAAAGGATTCTCATCAGAGAAATACTCGAATAATAATACAGATGGAAGTTCAAATTTGTGTTTAAATTACAATATGCATATTAATTCCAAGAATTCAAAAGTGAATGCAATTTATTCGAATGTAATGAGTAATTAATTGCAATATTAAAAATGTATCATTTATAATTTCTGATATATGTATTTCTGATATAATTATATATTTCTTAGTCAAGCTCGCATATATACTAAAAAAAAACGAAATTTATTATTTCTTATGTATATATACCGTCCTATATCTCGTCTTACGCATTCAATGCGGCAATTAAGTTGCGCCCATGCACAATTTTGTTCAGTAATTGTGCATTTTTTTTTATCTGCGGAGCGATTAATCAGATCCTACGTAGCAGAATTAGTGATCGCGAAAAAAAAACTCTTACGTTCATGAAGAAAATTAGCGTACGCGTAACGCGCTTGAGAACGAGCGAGCTGACCGCGCGGCAAAAAGAAAATGCGACTTTGAGGGAAAAACGTCCGAGCCGATATGGTTTGCACTGGAAAGGAAAGGTGGCAGGTGATATGGCACGCGATACGAAAATTACGGTGGCATCGATCAATACATGCAAAAATCGACAAAGGGGCAGCAGGCGCATCAATGGCGGCGATGCTAATTTTCAGTTCCCGCTCGCACGACGTTTTAGCATTTACCAAGAAACCTTGCATGCACGTGTGTTAGCTTCCCAAAAAAAAAAGAAAACAAGATTCCACGGAGAAGTAAGTGAAACCAGTGAGGATCGACCTGACCACGTGCGTGTCCTTACAATGTATAGCATCGCTTTTTTTTAGATTTATAATGGTCGCTGATAAACGCGCTGTTGTGTTCCCCCCCGATCGGAATCGCGGTTAGAATATTTTAGCGACGATACGACACGCGAAGGTTGCACTTTAATAATCAAACAAATTGTCTGTAAAATTTATTAGCCGAATCCGCGTTAATGAATAAACGCGCAATGGGTTAATGTTCCTTAATTTAGTAATTATACGGATCGATCCTTAATTTACGATAATTGTATGTCCCGATAGTGAATGATGACAGTACTTTTTACATTTAATTTGCAATTGAACTTTTCTTTGAGGAAAGGAAAGAATTGCAAGACTGCGGTGTCCGATAATGTCGTTCGCTTCAATACTCAGGACGATTTCACAATTACACGGAAGCGATAAATCGCCAATTCAAAATGACAGCGAAGAGCTGATAAAGACACCATTTTATCCTCGTGTACAATTTACGATTAAACTCGCCGATGATAGACCAGGCGAAAATCGCGACCTGATCGAACCGCGGGCATAAAGCACGCAAGCAACGCATTGTCACGTGATTGTTACGAATCATGCTATCTACAACAAAAATCTGATGCTGATTTTTCTGCTTATATTACACAAGCCATATCTAATTTCATAACTTTTTAATAAAAAATTGTCGATGTCGCGTTCAAAATTAACAAACTGTAGCACGAATATGATGCTCGCTCGTTGATTATCCAAATAGATTTTATTACGTTTTTTTCGATCATAATGCGCATTATTAAAAATTTGCATAGCGAAGAATTCGTATCGATGACCTAAATCATTGTATCGTGCGACAAAACTCACGTGCAATACCAGGTAGAAACTAGTATACAGTGATTATTGTTGAACATTTTAGCAAAAGATCGTTTAATGACAAGTGTACTTGAATTTAAAATGCATCAAGAAGGCGCATTGAGTGTAATGATTGTAAATGCGGCAACTCGCTACATTAGAAATTACTTCTGACCTAAGTGTGTGATTTACCAGGGTGGGTGTGCAAAGCCGCTCTACTCGACTCCGCGTCTAAAGGGTGATCATATGCCACCCTCGTAGAGAAACCCCTTTTTCATTGCATATGTCTACTACGGTTATCCTATAGTCGCGTTGCAAATTACTAACTGAACGGATTAACGGAAGCAAGGAAGCTTCGTTGGCTTCTACTAATTGGTCATTTACATTTTATGCTCCGAGTGGCGGTATACCTAATGATCGGTCTATCAAACGTCGATGTTGTCGCACCATTTTAATTATTGTTTTAGACTCTCATTCCTTTTCTACCGATAATATCAAACAAAAGAGTTTTGTAATTTCTCGCGGGAAAATTGCAGGGTATATGGAGAAGATTCCCTCGAGGGTCGGAAAACTCAATATCCACCTATTGTTTGCGATTAACAATTCGTAATTAATAAGTAGCGAATATACAGTAAAGAAGCTTGCAGCAATATTGCTGGAACAGTATTGCTAAAATGATTTATATACAAACGAAAATCTGTATTTTTTAAATACAATAGCTTATATATGAGATTGCGTCTTAGAGGAACTTACAGCAATAAAAAAAATCAATAAAAAAAAAAATTTGTTAATCTTTGACAGGGATGAGATTTTATATATTTTAGTGACGTCACTGTCCATTAAAAATTTTTTCTTTCACTGCGACACATAGATATATTAGATTATAATTTTTTTCCTTTTTAATTTCATTGCCTAATCTTTTTACCAAAAATATATAATTCTCGCTTTATATGTATATTTTTTATCTCGTATCAAAATACTTTTCAAATACGAATTTCGGCGAGTGCAAGAATAACGAAGACACCAAGAGACATACGGCTGCGAAAGAAAGAAGAGAAAGAAAATTCAAAGAAGAAAGAGGAGGAGCAGGAGGAAGAGGAAAAGAAGATGGTAGAAGAAGGAGAAGAAATAGCCTAACGCCGATCGAAGAGAGGGAGCCCCACCTCTTGCGAGAGTAATGCCGTGCCGGGACAGGCCCGTCGAATGTTAAGGAGACGCGGGGAGCGAGCATAAACCTCGTCTAACCGTACCTCACCTCCACTCTCGGAGGCCGCTGCGCGGCCGGCGATCCCGTGTATGATTTCCAGCCGGTCTGCCATTGGTTGGCGGGTCCGTGCGCGGTTACCGCCTTCGCCATTAAACAAAACGCGCTGCCCGAAGAGGGATCAAATTAAAAATCGAAGGGGTTCGGGCCCTTTGCAGCGTGTTTTCGGCCTTGCCACGGCATTGTTGCGATTCGCATGCTCCTTTTGCGAGCATCTGCTTGTTTGACTACGACCCGAATCGCACCTGCAATTCCTTACACACGTGGCTGCGTGAAAAACATTTTCAGTACACCATTGATGAAATGACGTGATAAACAAACATTGTAACGTTATATAATTTATATAATTTATAAAATTTGAGACTCTCCTTGTTGCACCCTTTGATTGATTACCTTGCGATTTTTTATTGTACTTGACTACAAAATGATTTATTCTAACATCACTGAAGATGGCTCGAATGTCGAAACGTTCGATTATGTTGCAATTATCATGTAAGATTTTGAAGTACATAGCTTTATTATTAGACATGAATTGTTAGATACTCTCAATTGCCGAATTTAACTATCTTTATTACTATTATCTCAAGAGTCCAAATTTATACTTTATTTTATTGATAATTTATGTAATTTTATAATAATATAATTTTAATAATTCAATATAACGTTATCGATGACTTAAATTTTCCGAGATAATTAACCTTTTGCACTCGAATGGGGAGTGAGTCCTCAGTTGCCACTTGGTTTGATGCAGCAACAACTCGAAGGTGAGTGAGAGGCGACAATGACTGTTTATATTTAACATCTGGGCGAACTTCAAAGTATAAAAATGTAATGGTTTTATAATGTTAATTATTTATATTTCATTTTATGTCAACTAAAAGAAATTTATCAAATTCTAATGAAAAATGCAAAGGTAATGTCAAGTGCAAAGCTTTTTCATTGCCAACTTATATCTTCATTGCATTTATGATTAACTTTTAAAAATAACTATTCATATATAGCAACTTGTATTTCTATAGCTGTTTCTAAATACGAGTTGTTTACGCTACATCGCATATAACATCGTGATTGAAAGTGCAGGTTGAGTCGATCGTGACCAACGCATTCGGAGCATAACGCGATTACAACCGCGTACAACATGTATACATCTTTGAAAATTCATGTTGGCATTCACAGAATACAGCTTCATTCATATTTTACTTACAATTAGTAATTTAAATACTCATTCAGCCTGAGATCACCTATTCGTTTTTTATTTAAAAGTGTTTACAAAAGGATTTTTATATGTGTGTTCGAGTAATTCTTTTATTTATAATTGTTTAACATTTTTATATTTATATTTTTATATTTATATTCTTTACCCAATGAGAGTAGCCTAGACTGACTTTTACTGACAAGTACAAATGAACTCAATAAATATCAAATTCTCATCGGGATGATCAGAGGGGGACGGCACTACTATCGCGCTGAGAAAAAAACGCGATACCGATATCTCGATATCTCTTAGGTTAAATCGTGGGGTTAACTCTCCCCCGCTCTCTCTCCACTTCCTTCGCGTACGATGCGCCGGGTCCAGGGAACAGGAGGTGGCGGAGAAAGAGGGCCCAGCATTGTTCGCGGACAATGTAAGCATGTCCGGAACAAAGAGCGGTAATCGACCTGTGTAACATTTATAACGTAATGGGAGGGCCCCTCTGGCCCATAATAATATCAATTACTGGGCACGCGGTGGAGCGAGGGAGATACTATGAGGATGGAGAATACATCGGAAGGAGAACCGGCGAGCGCGGGTGGAGGGCCTTAGATCGAGGGGAGCGGATCGGCGACGCGGATTCGCAGATCTGTCGGGCAGAAAATTGACGACGAGACCCTCTCTGCCTCCTCCGGCCGACCAGCTGTCTTCGGGATCGTAAGAGGACGCCGTGACGCACTCGTTAGGCCTCGTAATCGGAGAGTAACAAGATTCGCGTGTGAAGCACGACGACTTCGTGATTCCTGATTGCCCCAGTGGAATCCTGATAATACGCTATGGCTACCTAGATTTTTTCGATAATGGTCTCGTACGATGGTCTCTTAACAAGAACGCGTGTTAACCCGATCTTTCACTATATTTGAGAATGCAATCTATTACGTTGTATATCTTGTTTATCTTGTTTACCATTATTGTTCCAAATCATTTTTTGGAGACGTTAATGGATTTTATAAGATTTTTACGCGATTTTTTAAATGTATACACAATCTCGATAAATTGCTATTTTCAACAGGAGATTTTAATATTAAGGAACGCGTATTAATTAAGGCAGAAACTTGGCGTCGGTATTTTTTCATGTATTTTTGTAAAGGTTCAGAAATTATGTGCGGAAATTAGAATACGATACTACGAAAAGATCACGAGATGATGATCCGCCGCCATGATTATTAGCATTAGGCGCGTCTGTCGCGCCTACGAATTTTGCGAGATCGTTTTTGGGGTTTCTCGACCGATGTTCTTCGGGGCAGGTGGGGAGCGGCGTGATACCGGTCGAGAGTATCATAGTTTTATTCTTTCCACGACCGGGGAAAAAATGTAATTGGCTTGACCGAAATCTACCGCCGAGGGTGGAGGAGACCGCGCGAACGGGGGATGCATGGGGATGTGAACGAGGGAGAAAAAGCGCGTGTGCGAACGGGGCGACCTCTCGTAATAACAATGATTAGGACGACGAAGCGATCCGCGAAAAAACGAATAAGAGGAGATGGAGAGGGAGTTGTGCAACGAAGCACCTTCAGCTCCATTCTAAAATGGCGGCAAACAGGGAGGCTCGCGTGAAACGCTGTTGTGTAACATTTTTTGGCTGCAAAATAATATCCTTATTCTATTATCCAGAAATATATTTATTTCAATTGCACGTATAATCACATGATTTTATATAATTTTTATGATTTCCAGATAATAATACTGATAGCACTATGTCTAAAATCGAGACATAAGATGTTTTTAAGAGATCTTACGTCTTGATTTATATGATTTAGGACTGTAATCAAGATATTATTGACCTAGTCACGAATATATATATACTTTTGATCGTACTTGTGCTGCAACATAAAGACTTTGTGTGCCACTTAAAGAAGAAATAGTATGCATTTTTATTTTTGTCAAAATAAAAAATTATATAATAGAGAAACGATAAATAATACATAAGAAGAAGCTTTCTCTAATAGGTATCGTTTTTTTTAAAAAATTTAATAGATATAAGTATTAAATTTGGTTAGAGATTAAATATTTTATTTGGAGTATTAAATTATTAGTGCTTTTAATATCAAAATTGTTTATATATGGTAATTAATTATAATTAATCACTATATATAAACAATTTAATCCTTATAATATTATATTCTCTAAGAGTTCACTCTGTTAAATTTATATATATAGTGTCAAATTTAAATTAATTTTACTTGCCACTGCTCCTACTAAATATATCATTATTTTATACTAAAACGATAATTAAATTTGATACGATACATTGTCAAATTGACAATGTATAGCGTCAAATACAACCATTGTTTTAATATAAAATGATGATCTGGCAGTAAGCAGTAATGGGGGATGCATATTTTGTGTTCTTTTGCTTTTGTACCCTTCGTGGTCCGGAAAAAAGAGAAGCATTCCTATACTTATAACGTATGCACATGATTTTCTGCATCTTCTCTATTTCCTACCTCCCTTTCCGGGAGTCATTAAAAATCCACTCCGCCCGCCGCTACGCAATTTCGGACTTTTCGTGAAGCGCACGTCGAAAAAAAAAAGCGCTGGCAAACGAGCGGCCATAGTTATGTCACATTAAAAACGCATTAATCCCGAAATCCTATGCTTCGGCATCGCCGAGCGCTTTATACCGACCGTACGACATAAACGGCCGGAATTCCAATGTTGCGCCCGCCGCGTGCACTCTATCCAAGATAGCGATGCAACGTTCGTGGTGCTATTACCGCATTCGCGTTTTTGCTCACGCGTATGTTGAAGAAAGCCACATTGATTTCATCGAACGCATCATCGTGGTGAGGATTCACGCTGACGTGTGGTTATCATGCCATTTCCCATAAATAAAAGGTAGCGCAATACGTGAAACTAGTAATAGTGTTTTAGTGTACAATGTAATGTCTTAAGATTACATTGAAATATGATATAAACATTACTTGTTCTTCGAACTTCTGTAATATGAATTTATACGTTATAAACAATATTCAAGAGATATAAATTATATAAAAATTTTTTTTTTTTTATTAATGTAAATTATGACATTAATAATGATTATGAAAAATGATATTTATAAAACATATACAATTTATATTAATTGAATATTCATCTAAGAGAAAATATAAACATATCTATATTTTGATATATAAAATATATTTTAGAGGTAATAACTTATACTATATTTTAATACGAATATAAAATTTTGTTTTGTTTTTTTTACAATATTTTTTTAACAATATTTAACGAGAGGAACTTTTGGGAATTCGAAGAGAAGTTTGCATTTGTCATCACGAGAATCCAACGGCATTGTTCCGCACTTAGGATTAAAAGGCAGCGCTTCAGTCAACCCCGACGAGGGATGGCGAACGAAATGGATGCAATATTACGAACATCATTGACAACGAGAGAATAACGAGCGTCGCGGGAAAGCCAGGAGCTTCTAAAGCTCCGTTCGTCGCTAATGGCACTTCTCCAACCAACGAGAGGGAGATTTTAAGTTCATTTCGCGGGAAAACTGTTGATTTTCGCCGAACGAGAAATTACTTTCCTCGCATCATCTCTTAAATTATTGATCGATTGTCGAATAAAAAAATCCTTGTAGCACAATTTATTGGCACGATATATCTCCAATACATGTCAATTTTTAACCAATGTATCGCCAATGAATTGTGTTATTAGGGAAGAATTCACATCATAAAAATTGCTTTAAATCAAATTGGAATAGAAGACAACAAATTAATATATCTTATATCTAAAATTGTCATGTAATGTTTGTTAATATTTAAAAGAATTTTATTACTTGAAATGACATATACATCATCTTTTTAATATTACATATACAATTGATATATTATACAGTTAATTATTTAAACGTAATATAAAGTTTTAAAATGTTATGACAAATATTAACTCTCAACAGAATTTTCTAATATAGAAAAATAAACGTGTAAATGCAACGCAATAAATTAAAATGTCAAGGCTTTTTTAAAACTAGCAAATGTTTATTAACTACATTTGCTCGATTTAAAAAAAACCTTGACATTCTAATTTATTGCGTAGAATTTTCTAATACACAATATATACTAAATTATACTTATGAGACCCATCAATTGGCTTTGAATTCCACGAAGTATCACAAAGAACCAATAGAAAATAGCATTTAAGTCTAGGCGACCGTCGTTTCGTCGAACCATTTTTAATAAAATCGTGGCATAAAATGACGCTAAATAGTATGAGTCACTTCCCTCTCCTTAATGCTAATGATGCATCCTGTAAAAAAAAATATCATGCTAGCCACGAGATTTTGATACAAGGAAAGCAAAAAAACGAAGCGTCGGTGGAATCAGGAGCGGAATCAAGAGGGAGCGCGACGAGAGACACCCTTCTGTGTGCCTAATTCGATCGAAGGCTCATTATGATCTTAGAGCTCGTCCCGGCAAACCTAGCATTAGTATAAACATGGATCGGGAGTACCATTATCCGAGCCGCGGCGGTGGCCCGTTTTGAATACGAAAGGAGCAGAGATATTATGTTAATCGGCCGGACGATATTACAATATGCGATCGGCCGCGTTGTTCCCTTCCCACAAGAGCCTTTTTCAGATTTTTCGCCCACGTATAAAGTCGCTTACGCATATATATGTATCTTTTTCGAGCGAGAAAGCAATATTATAATTAAAAGAAAAGGACAAATTAATAAACGGAAGAAGAACGCCGGCGTCGGCGTACCACAGTATCTCATGAATATTTATTTGGGTCAGACTTAAACAATTCGAGGTAGCCTTTTGACGCTTCGTTAAGCGTCCGACAAAGGGGCCCGTCCATCGGTCGTGTCCTTTTTAACTTCTACAAAGTAATTAGACATCGCGAAGACGTTCCACCTAGTCGTCGCCTAACTTGCGGTGTCTGTTCTGTCGAATCCAGGAGTGAATGCGCGATCGATTTTGGAGTTGTCGAATCGAAACGAAGATAGTCTGATAAGAGATAAAGGGAGAGAGAATATCACCTTGAATTCATGTTACCTTTCTTGTCTCGTCTTTGCAGATTAAGGAAATCTAAATTACAGCGAAAAGAGTTAGCTCGGTCAGCGATGCTGATTGAAAATATTACGTCTTTGATAGATAAAATATTTCTCGTTTAAGATATGCGTAAAATAAATGCATCATGAATCAACAAATTATTCACGATCATACCGTTAGTTCCATTAGTTTAATCGGATTATACTGTAATTCTAACTTCCGGTAATTACATGATACATTACATGATATTAGAGAATATCAATTTATCTCGCTCTTCAACACACAATTAACAGGTATTAAGGCAGAGTTACATACTTTTTCATACTTATATAATATCTTCATATTGTTGCATATTATTGAAAATTGCTCACGAAATAGTTTTTCCATGAGAATTCCTTTAAAGGTAGGAGAAATACAGATTATATGGAAACAATGTTACGCAATCACGTCGAGTAATGATTATATACGTTAAATTCCTAGAAGTGATTTCTGCATCGCTTTCTGCGGATCAACGCGTTCTCGCACGGGGCTATCAATTATTGAAGTAACTTTAATTACAATCACATACGTAACCGCCGCGGCAAATATATCCGCGATCTGTACTTACAATTACATCACGAATTGTATTCTCTACCCGTTGAGAGAGCTAACGCGCGTAATTTTAGGTCTTGTTGCCTCTCTCATTGGTTATCTCTCAGCATTATCGAAGTAGCAATCATTTTCAAATGTTAGTGCGAAACAATCCCCGCGAATTAAAATCATAATAATATCGATTGAAAATTACTGACATTTCCGATTAATCCTTTCATCAAGAACAATTACATTTCATCGGAATTAATCCTCGTTCTCTATAAATAACATTTTACTATCTGATCATCAATATATAAGAAAGACCATTAATCACGAAAAATGTCACGCAAGCAATCAATTTAATTTAAATAGAAAGAGTTTCAAAATCCTGACATTTAAATTAATTGATTAGCTTTATTCAGGTAACAAAATATTATTTTAAAATATTATAATAACATTAGATATAATTGAATTTATTTATACAATATATAATACTAATCTCTCTTTTGTCATTAAATTTTTTTTTCGTTCAATTGTTGACAGACACATTAAAATTTCTTCTTGTAAAAGGAGATATATTATAAAAGTATGTATCCTCTCGCGAAAATTGCGCAGTGGCTGTCTTTGAGTTCGAGCGGATTATATGGATGGCAGAGTTGAATGAAGGGTGTAGGAGGGTTCGGCTACTGAGGGATCGTTGTTGCCATGGTAACACCAACCCCGTCCTCTGGTCGTTTGCCATTCCCCCCTTTCTCCGAGAGGGATTCCTCCGACCGTCAGGGAGGGCGCGATCCATATCTGCTAACGTTTGAATGGCCATTTTGTGTCTGTATTTGTCGAAGAATAATTCAAATTCAAAATGCTGGCAGACTTATTATTGATCTCGATTAATTGCGAATATTTTTATTTGTTTTATTTTTTTAATGTTTATATTGCTAAATTAAGATAAACGTGCTAATAAAAGTTTGATACTCTGTTTTATAGTATATTTATTTCGATTGATCTTTAGTAAAAAATTATGATAATATTTAGACAGAATATAGCCAGCCAATTTTATTTCTAATTCTACTACAAATAAATTGCAAAACTTTTCTTTAATATTGTAATAATTTCTTTAATATTGTAATAATTTATATTTTAATGTAAACAATTACTACTACTAGTAACTTACAG
>Ga0157364_1004460_pt1 | contig 13991 bp, 13 predicted proteins | sample AttsexASBM2_FD_111476 | JGI IMG/M metagenome (GOLD analysis project Ga0157364, IMG submission 111476) | Fungus gardens microbial communities from leaf cutter ant in Ribeirão Preto, State of São Paulo, Brazil - Atta sexdens ASBM2 | ecosystem: Host-associated > Fungi > Mycelium > Unclassified ... | reverse complement strand
TCTGGAAAACTACATCCCTGCAGTGATGTCACCTCTAAAACATACAAGCCCACCTTCCACGGCGGCCACCTTTCTCACAACATGTCTTATGGCAGTGCTGCAACCCTCCGGGTATTCCATCTTCCACAACAGAGATACTCCTATTCAACTCAGTCTTCTATGACAAAGTTACTCCTGTCAGTGTCTCAACACTGAAACTCCGAGCATCTCCTATATCATCAGTTTGTATATAAGACTAGTAGTTACACTGTAATTTGCTAGTCTGATAATCGACAGAGATAAACTCTCATTGAACTTGATCTCTGGTGTTCAACAGTGACATACCAATCAGTACTCACTCCCACTTAGACTTTCTCTCTTTCACCTGAAGTTGTGACCATGTGGCAGACAGACAATGCAGCACATAAGCTGAAGCCAAGGTCGTTCCACAAGTCCACTCATCTCCAAGTCCATTCTGCGGACTTCCATCCCAGTGTGAACTGCACTTGACAATTTCATAACTTATTTCTTTATTGCTAACATATATATTTCTCATAGTCTTTAGGTATATATAGCTATAGATGCTATCTTATATCCTTATGCTTTATCAATTGATCATTCTTCCCTTCTCTATTCAAGTCTTGCCTAAGTTACAACCTAAGCCAAGCTTAAGATCATAATACTTGGTAAAGTATTTGTTATGATCACAAGAACTTAGAGCTGTTCTAGCAAAAGAACCTTGTATAGGGTTTACACAAGAGAACTCGATAGAGAACTCTGTACAGGATTGTCTACAAATACCTAATGGTCTGTGTAAGTTATTTCTAGCCTACCCTAAATGACTATGTATATCATATATTGTATGACATCATCCTTTCCAAACCTTTTATGTCCTTCTATGTGATGTGTGACTTGTGACCATGTCATCTGATGTAACATGCTGTGTGACAGCATGATCTTGTCACTCTAACCCTAATCCTAGTTCTAAAAATAGAATAACGGGGAGTAAATCAAAAAGAAAATAGAAATAAGAAAAGTTTAAGTCCACTTTTTGTGTTTCTGACAGTATTGTCAGGCTCATCTTGTAAAAGAAGAGTACATAGTGGTTAGGCTATTAGAACAATTATAGTTTCAGACTATTAGGAAGACAATCAATACTTGTAACATAGTCTATAGATAGTAAAATGGATTAACATTGAGAAAACAATATAGAAGCACTATCAAAATGACTAGAATTATTAAGGATCACAGAAGAAAATGCATCAAAAGAAGTATCAGAGACAGAGAGTATAGATAAAATATTAACAGTACCAGCATTAGTAGTGCAAAATGAGCAAGCAGTGATGCCTAAGAACATAGTTCCAGATCTAGGGTGGTTTGATGGAGATAAGATAAAATTTGAAGACTAGTAGAGAGAAATTTAATAATAGGCATTTATACTTAGAAAAAACTAGACTAGATGAAAAATGATTAAGATATTCAGGATTAGAAAGAAGAAATAAAGACAATATTTAGCAATAAAAGTAAGGTAGCAGATACAAAATAGAAGATAGAAACATTCAAGCAGGGAAAGAAGCATATTGCTAATTTCATGATAGAATTTGAAGCATTAGTCATGAAGATAGAAACCAATAATATGCATATAATCTTCTTACTGAAGAAGAATGTCCAAATAGACATCATCAAGACAATACTAGGATACCCACCAATAGCAGTATTAAAAACACTTAGAGAATCAAAGATGGCAATCACCTCAGTAGAACAGTGATATAAATCTATAGGGAGCCAACAGGACTATAGAACAGAAACAGAAACTATATATAGAGAAAGATGTACACCTATGGACATTGGGAAGGCTAGAGAAAACTTTGATAAAGATAGAAAACCTAGATGCTTCAATTGTAATGTATATAGACATATGGCAAAGAAATACAGAAAGCCAAAGAAAGAATGAGATACCAGAAAGGATTATAAGTGTGACAAAGTAGAACATATTGCCAAAGATTGCAAAACAGGATAGAAGATGAAGAACCACAGCATCTAGGAAGAAACAGATAATGAGAAAGATAATAATCAGAAGAGTTTTGGTAAAGTTCTAGAGTAGGCATGGTACAAGAGACCTCTATATCTAATGTTCAGAATCAATAAATTATTCCAAATCAGAAGAATGATAAAGAGAGAGAACTAAATGTACAAACCAATATCAAGACATAAAATGGGAAAGAATTACAGTTATAGGTACTAGTAAATTCAGAATATACCCACACTAGAATTTATAAGTAACTAGTGAAAGAAGAAAGAATCAAAACAAAACCTATAGCCAGATCATTTAAGGTTTTCAATGTAGACAGAACCAAGAATGAAGAAGTAACATGATATATACTACTGGAAGTCAAGATTAATGGACATAAAGAACAGATCAATTTAGTGGTCATAGATTTAGATAGCATGGACATATTTTTAGGATATAGATATAGCTGGTTGGTAAAACATAATCCAGAAGTAGATTGGAAAATGGGAATTATATAGTTTACAAGATGTCCAAAGAACTGTAGGATATAACACTAGAATATATCATTTAAGAATAGGAGAATATAGCCAACAAACAACTAGAACAAAGAACAACAGAAAATTGGAAAGGAACCTGACCTGACAAATCTAGAAGACCTTCCAAAGTATATTCAATCTTTTACCCACCTGTTTAACAAGAAGAAGTTTGATATTACAATCACCTCCTCATGTCTTCAGCATGATTTCATTGTATCTTGTAGAGTCTAGGATATGATGCAATAATCAGCTGCCTTGAAGGTTATATCAGTCAGCACCTCATATAGTAGGCATTTTTCCTCATTAACACCTCCATGTATTGTATTGTTGTGAACATATGGTTTCCTCATGGTCTATAGCTATATATATAGTGTAGATACATTTCTGTATCTTTATGCTTATGCTTTACCAATTGATCATATCCTTCACTCTTACCAAGTCTTTGCCTGAGTTGCAACCTGGGCCAAGCTTAAGGTCATAACATTTGAGAAATCACCAGAAAGACAAGAATGGGACTACAAAATCAATCTAACAGAAAACACACCAAAAGATTTAAACACCAAAGTCTATGGAATGATAATAAAAGAGGATAAAGTATTGAACCAATGGTTGGATGAATAGCTCAAGGCAGAATTAATCATGAAATCAAGTTCAAGATATATGGCATCATATCTTTACATTCTAAAGAAAGATAGATTATTATGATTAGTGCAGGATTACAGGAAGTTGAACCAGTATATAATAAAGAATAAGATGCCACTGCTCTTAATTGAAAGATGCTAAGTACTTTAACAAGCTGGATCTTATCTGGGGATACAATAATATATGAATCAAGGAAGGAGATAAATGAAAAGCTGCTTTCCTAACCAACAAGGGATTTTTTGAACCCAAAGTCATGTATCTTGGATTATACAATTTGCCAAAAACATTCCAGAGGATGATGAATAGTATCTTCAGAGAATTATTTTGCAAAGGAGTACTCATAAATTACATAGACAATTTTGTTATACTGGCCATAACAAAGAAGAAATTGGAAGAGAGAACAATATATTTCTTAAAGATAGCAGAGAAATACAATCTCTGTTTCAAATAATCAAAATACAATTTTGATATAGAGGAGATATCCATCTGAGGAGTAGTAGTTGGATGAGGAGAGGTTCAAATGGAAAATAACAAGATCAAAGCAGTCAAAGAGTGGAAAATTCCTACCAAGATAAAGAAAGTGGAAAGCTTCTTAGTGTTTGCAAACTTTTACCAGCAATTCATCAAGAACTTCAGCCATACAGCAAGACCTCTCAATGAACTCAAAGAAAAAAGGATTGGAAATAGGAAGAAGAATATCAGATAGCATTTGAAGAGCTAAAACACAAGATCACAAGTTAACCAGTACTTACTCTTCCAAAGAAAAATAGTAAATTCAGAGTAGAAACAGACACTTCAGAACATGCTATTGGAGGAGTTTTATCACAGGAATAATAAGGAAAATGGAAACCTATCACTTTTCTATCAAGAATAATGTAACTAGCTGAGAGAAACTATGAAATCTATAATAAAGAATTGCTTACTATAGTAGAAGCTTTGACAAAATGGAGGCAATATTTAATAGATGCTACAGAAAAATTGAAAGTTTGGACTGACCATGAGAACCCCAAGTATTTCAGAGAACCACATAAACTCAACAGCAGGCAGGCAAGATAGTATTTAAAGCTACAGGATTACAATTTTGTTTTATGACACATACCAGAAAAAACAAACACAAAAACAGATGTATTGTCTAGGAAGGACCAAGTGGATACTATGAATGATAATAAGGATGTTCAACTACTTAAAGACAAGATATGGACAAGAAAAGTTGCTATAGAAGCAGAAGTGGTAGTCATCAAGAAAAGCCAAGTAGTAGAAAAAACCATATTATTGGATAAAATTTGAAGAAACCAGATAAAGAACAAGAAGTCTAGAAAGAACTGGAAAAAGATGATGGACAGGCATGGGAAGACAATAGAATAGTATATGTTGAAGAAAGAATTTATATTCCAAATAACAGGAAAATATAAGAACAAGTCTTATAGAAAAATCACAATCCAGCAGATATAGGATACCCAGAATAGCAAAGGATGCTCAAGTTAATCAAAAGAAACTATTAGTGGCCAAAAATTAAAGGAGATATCAAGAAGTATGTTCAAGAATGCATAAAATGCCAACAAAACAAAGTTCAGCATATAAAGAAAGCTAGAGAACTTCACCTATCAAAAATACTAGATAGACCATGGCAAGAAATTATTATTGATATTATTGGACTATTATCAAGATCAAACAACAAAAATACAATTGTAATAATAGTAGATCAATTTTTAAAGATAATTAGATATAACAGTATTATCAGAAAAAATTGCTAAAATCAAGATAAAATCTGGAAATTACATGGAGTACTATAGAAGATTCTCAGCAATAGAAGACTCCAGTTCACTTCAAGATTTATATAAGACTTAACAAAGGTATTGAGCATAAAGAGAACATTATCAACAGCATATCATCCTCAAGCTGATGGATAAATGAAATGAATCAATCAGGAAGTCAAAGTGTTTTTGTGATATTATGTGAATTATCAGCAAGTTGATTGGATAGAATAGTTATTAGCAGTGAAATTCCAGTATAACAATAAGAAATATGTAGTAATAGGACATATTCCATTCAAACTCAATTTTGGAAGATATCTATAGAAGAGAAACCTGATGGTGAAGACAAAATTACCAAAGCTAGACGATTTTCTTGAAGAACTGCAAAGAAGTTAGAAAGAGACAAAGAAATTAATAGAAGTGGTAAAAAAAGCCATGAAGAAACAGTTTGATAGAAAAAGATATAACTTACAAGTGTTACAAACTCAAATCCTTAGAGTGGGACAAGTGAATGAATCTTGTATTGGGTTAACACAAAAGTGTTACAATTCAAAGACCTCAGAATGGATCAGTGAAGAGAAACCTTATATTAGGGTTGAATATAAGAAAACTCAATAGAGAACTCTGTACAGGATTGTCTATCTTATATACTAAAACCCCATAGTCCTTGCTACTCTACTTTTAGCCTATCCTAAATAGCCATGTGTTTGCCTTAAGATCAACATATGTTATATATGCTATATGATATCATTCTTCCAAAATCTTCTACATCTTTCTAATGTAGCATGTGATTGTATAACTGTGACTGTGACACATTGTGACAGTGTGACCATGCCATCACACTAATTCTAACTCTAAGTCCCTCAAAATAAAAATAAAAGAAAAAAAACTAAAAAATAAGAAAAGAAAAGAAAATAGTTAGAGTCCACCATCTTCAACTCTGACAAAGAGAACTCAATAGAGAACTCTGTACAAGAGTATCTATCTTATATACTAAATGATGATGGTCTGTGCTACTACTTTTCTAGCCTACCCTAAAGACTATGTATTTACCTTAAGACCAACATGTGTAAGACATATTATTATAACATTATTCTTCCAGAACCTTCTATATCCTTCTCTATGTCCTCATGACTTGTGACCATTACTATAATTGTGTCATCTGATGTGACTGATATAACAGTATGATTGTGACATCACTTCTAACTCTAACCTTAAGTTTAAGATGGAAAAATAAATCAAAATAAAATGTCACAGTCACATAATCACATATCACAAAAAACATCAGAAAAAATTTTGGAACAAATAATATTATATAGTATGTTTTATACAAAATATACTCACTTATTTATGATATTTAAACCTTGAATGTACTCTCAGAGGTGATTCAGAAAGGCCCTAGTAGCCTAGTGGTTTCAATTTTTGAAGACCTAGTAAGAGTACTTGAATGAGTATTTAAAAGGTTGAGGGTTCAATTTTCTCTAAGTGTAAATATCTTAACTTTGTAATCATGTGGTAATAATACCATATGGCAACCACTGGGGCTCTTGGTTCTTATAATTAGTGTATATTATAAGACTAGTGAGCATTATACTACTGCCAGGATACAAGGTCTAGTGATAAACTTCTTAGAGAGCAAGATCTGTAGATCTTGCAAAACTAAGTAGTTAGATTAGTTCTCATTGTGAGTATTGTGTCTGGTGATATCTATAACTGGGACCAAAAGGATAGGTCAATATAAAATGGGGAATGAGGATAATAACAATCTGATTCTGAAAAGCTGATTGGTTAAAGGCTTAGCCTACTGTTTGGCATAAATCCATCTAGCTGGATTAGATTTTGGAAAGCTAATTGGTTAAGGGCTCAGCCCACTGTTTGGTATAAACCTGGCTGGTAAAGCTAGGATAGGAACAAGACACCCTACACCTCTAGATTGTATAACTTAGAGGTAGTTAGTTATATTGTGGAAACAACTCTTAGTCCAGACCTATTCTAGAACACTTACTAGGTTGATAGGTAGCAAGGCAGTGAATCTGGACAGGTTGGGGATACTGCACCTTATAGGTATAAGCAAACCACCTACTGGAAGACAGGAAGGTACAGCAGAGAATAGCACCTTTGTTAGGACTGGGCTGTAGCAGAATGGGGTATTTTCCCTTCTTTGGCTCAAGAGATCTATATTTACTGTCAGTCTGCTGGTATAATAATGACCAGTTCAGGTTCAAGTTGAAGCCAGAGTGTTGGAACTACCAGGATGCAGAAAAACCCATCTAGAGTACTGCATGGGTGTAACTCTATGCTGACCTACTTGGCAGGCTTAGACTGTTAAGTCAGATCTAGTCCTAGATATACTCATAATGGGAAGGTTGTTGGTTAAAGGCTTAGCCTATCATTGGCTGTTGAACAGACTAGACTACAGACCAAATAGAAAGGTCTTCTAGCAAGAGAGACTACTGGACATGACAGTACAAAGGGATTAGTAGGTAGGGGATAGCTTTTTACTAACTACTTTCTGTAGTTTTAATAGAGTTCTTCACAAGAGAGGCCCTAAACTTTGACAATGCAAGAATTGCTAGAAGTGGGGCCATACTACTTTTGCTTGTCTTTTTCAAGGGTTTAAGTATATAAAGTACAATGGACTATATAAAGTTGAACATTACCACCATTTTACCTAGTGTTACAAAGCAAACTTCAAGATTAACTCCCCTACCTTAAAACCAAACAGGTGAACCATGCCCTCACTCATTCAAGTGTATCAACTGCAAAGGTGACTACCAAGCAGACTTTAATACATGTCCATTCTAGCATCACTGTTTCAACAAAGAGTGGCATATAAAGAAGTATTAGTAACTCCATAATTCAGAATCCAATCAATTTGTTCAGTTGTGAATGGTGACAATCAATGATTTTTAAAGACATTAAAATTTTCTTGCAGAATGTGCAAAAGAATAATCTTATTGTCAATACAATTCTGGAAACTTATTTTGTATTCAATGTAGTTTTTATTCAAGAACTGTCCTGGTCAACCATCTGTTCCATTCTGAGCTTGAAAAATAAGAATGGAGAAGAACTAGTTGGGGTACTAAATCACCCCAACTGGCTTATGTTCATGAATACTTCATCAAATATCAATAAATATCTGAAAGTCATCACCTATGTCAACATTAGACTCTTTTTTTTTTGGTTTTATCTTTGCAAGGACATTTATAATCACAGAGACATTTTGCTAGTCTCGTTTCTCAACAACAATGATATTTTCTTTGTGATCAATATTTATTCAGACTTATCGCAATCAGCTTTAAAGCATTTTAAGAATACTAAAGATACTATCTCGTATAGTCTCATATATCTTTCTGTCAACTTCTTTACTGGTCTTTCCTTGAATACTAAGTCTCTTGTACTCAGTATTACTTTCTCTTCTTTTTTTCATTCTTCTACTTCTCGTCTTTCTCTATCTACTTGTCTCTTCATTTCTTTTTATGCTTTTTTCAACATCACTCTTGCTTTTTTCTATACCTTTCTTATCCTTTCTACAAATTCTGTCACCTTCTCTACTTTACCCTTCCTCCTAATATTTGTACCCATTTGTAACTCTCTACTGTAGTTTGCTATAAAAGACAAAACTTTTGTTACTATATGAACTTTATTGTTCACTGCAAACTCTGCTGTTGCTAATCACTCTGGACAATCTCTCTGCCTATACTCTGTAAAAAACCACAAGTACTGTTCCAACTCTTGGTTCATCTGTTCCATCTGCCTATCTATTTGTGGGTGGAACACCATTAACAACCTTGTCTCTATTTCTAACATCTTATTCAATTCTTTCATTAATTCTGCCACAAACTGTGGTCTCCTATCACTAATAACACTCTTTGGCAACCCATACAATTTCCACACATTATCCCTAAACAATCTTGCTGATCTCTCCACTGTTGTTTCTTCTGTAGTTGCCACAAAATGGGCTATTTTTGACAACCTATCACATACTACCAATACCACATCCTTCCCTACTACTAATAGCAACCTTGTGATAAAGTCTACCATCAGATGAGTCCACACCTTTTCTGGTACCTCATTTACCATCAACTTCCCTACTGATGCCTCCATTCTATTCTTCATTTGACAACCATCCATATATTTTCCAACATCTTTTGTTACTCCTAGCTACCAGTAATTTCTTGTCACTAACTCTGTTGTCTTCTATCTTCCTCCATGTCCTGCTGCTGATACATCATAATGTAACCAGATTATCTCTACCCTCAACTCTTCTTCTTTTGGCACATATATTTTTCCTTCTTTTAATACCAACTCTCCCTCTATTTGCCACATTTCCTCTCAATATTCTAACTCCTACCTTCTTTATTTTTTCTACCACTCTAACTACCTCTTTATCTTTACCCCTAGCTTTTTTTATCTTTTCTAATATATCTATCTCAGATCCTTCAATCACTACTTCTGATAAATTATGAATCCAATGATCCTTAATAAATACTTGATCCTCATTGTCCTTTTCTACACCTACTTTCCAATCTGGTCTCCTACTTAAACTATCTGCCTTCCCCATTTTTTCTAGGACATGTTTCAAAGTGAAATCAAATCTTGATAAATATAATGCTTATCTTACTTGTTGTTGGTCCAACTTCTGTGTCTTCATGAAATATTCCAAATTCTTGTGATCTGTCTATATCTCAAATTTGAATTTAGCATTTTCTAATAAATGCCTCCAATTTTCTAAACCTCTGATTACTGCCAACATCTCTTTATTATGTATTTCATAATTTATCTCTGTCTCATTCAATGACTTAGATAAATATGCCACTGGTCTCTATTTTCCATCCTTACACTTTATAGATAATACATCTTCCATCACATAATCCAATGCATCTACTTCCATTCTCATTTTCTTATCTAAGTCTGGAGCCACTGGAATTGGTTCTGTGGTAAACCATTTATTTAATATCTTGAATGACTTTTCTTGCCTGATTTCCTAGTCCCACTTCTGTTCCTTCCTTGTCAACTCATATAATGGTCTTGCCACCTTCATAAACTCCTCAATAAATCTCCAATAATAATTAGCCAGCCCTAGGAACTTTTGTATGTCTTTCACTGATTTAGGAACTGGTAAATCTAGCACCTCCTCCACCTTTACTTCCTCCATCTTTATTCCTTCTGGTCCCAATACTACTTCTAAAAAGTCTACTTCCCTTATCTTCCACTTGCACTTCTCCAGTTTTATATATAAATCATTTCCTTCTAACCTCCTCAGTATTTCTTCTATCAACTTATCATGCCCTTCCTCCATTTCTGTTCCCACCATAATATCATTAATAAAACTTCCAACTTTCCCCATGTTTATCAAATCTCTTAGCAACTCATTTATCATAGCCTAAAACATGGCTAGTAAATTTGTTAATCCAAAAAATATGACAGTGGGCTCAAAAGATCCCTCTGGGGTCATGAAAGCTGCCTTCTACTCATCTCCCTCCTTTATACTCACATTATTATATCTCTACCTCAAATCTATTTTTGTAAATATTTTCTTGGTTCCAATATTCTCAATTATGTCTGAAATAAGTGGCAATGGATAATTGTTTTTTACTGTCTACTCATTGAGATATTAATAGTCTTGTACTATCTTCTATTTTCCATCCTTCTCTCTCACAAAAAATACTGGTGCTGTTTGAGGTGACTTTGAGGGCCTAATATAACCCTTCCTCAATTGTTCATCTATGAACTTACACATCCCTCCCCTCTCTTCTCTCAACAATGGATACACCTTTCCTTTTCTTGGCACAAACTCTTCTTTCAATTCTATTGCATGGTCTCATATCTTTCTTATTGGCATCTTCTCACTCACTTTCTTTCCAAAGACCTATCATTTTGGTACTAACCTCCTTGCTTCTTCTTCTGACTTTGCTGCTTCTTCCTTCTTATTCCAAATCTCCCACTCTTTAGCTACCTTCTTCATATTTATTGTCTTCTCTCTCTTTTGCTTCTTTTTCTTCTTCTTTTTTTCTTCTTCCTTTTCCTCTCATTTCTTACTTTCTTCCTTCTTCTTTTCTTCCTCTTTCTGCTTTTGCTATCTTGACTTACCCTGCCTTGGTCTCCACTGCTTACCACACTCCTCTGAATATATTATCATCTTGACTTCACCCATCTTCCAATTAATTTCTAGATTATGATGAGCAAGCCATGATATTTCCAAAATAACACTCCACTTTTGCCTTCTAATTATATCTATCTCCATTCTCTCTCTATGTCCTTGGTAGTAAATATTAACTTCTACCATATGCTCGATTGATTCCTTCTTGTTGAAAGAACTGTCCACATTTCTCATATATATGGGTCTGTCAATCTTCTTCAACCTAAATCCCTGCTTTCCCATGAACTCTGAACTCATTACTAACCCTGTTGTACCACTATCCAACAGTACTTCCACTATAATCTTCTTTTGTGTATCTATCCTCTCCAATCCAATCTTCACTGTAACTTCTCTTAATAGGTCCCCATTATTCAGACTGTAGCAGGATATATTATCTATTACTCTACTAAGCATTGCAAATCTGTTATTACTACTGAGATCTAATCAAGGACTATCAGATTTCCATCTCCATTTAAATTGTTCTGTTGTCCATTTTCTTCTTCAATTCTTCTTTGTCCATTACTCTCATTTTCTCCATATTCCAATCTCCTTCCTTGTTTAATCTTTCCTCCCATCTCCCTATTCCTACAATTCCTTACCAAATGTTCAAATTCCCTGCAATTATAACAGTTCTGATTCTCTCTTCTATTCACATCCATGGTATATGGATTGCGTTGAACCAACTCTATCCTCTGTTGAGAGTGCACCATTACCATGCCATTCTCTCCACTCCTTTCATTGGAGTAAATCTCTCTTAAATCTATTATTGGGGTATCTCTTGCCTTCTTGGCCACATTTGAGGCTGTAGCATTTGTTGTCTAGATGCCTCTTGTTGTCTAGGAGCTGATGCCCCCTATTCCCATCTTCTCCTCAGCCTCTCTTCTTCCCTCTTGCTCTTGCTCTAATGTCTATCTAAATTAGTGGCATATTCATACTACTGTTCAATACCTATTGGAGGCCTTTCTGCCTCCATTAATGTTCTCTTAATTGCTCCACTCATCCTTCCTTTGAACTTCTCCATCAGCAATCTCTCTTTATATCTACTGCCCCTAGCTGCTCTTCAGAACTCTTGCACAAACTCCCTCATTGTCTTTCTTTCTTGTTCTAATCTCTTTAATTTTGTTACTTTCACTAATTTCTTGTCTCTTTCTCCAAACTCTTTCTTTATGTCTGCCAAAAATTCTCCAACTGTCTCATATTCCAATAATCCTCCTATTATAGTGCACTTAAACACTAATATTTTTCTTTTCTTTTATCTATTTTTTATAATTTGATATTTCTTTTATTTTCTTTTTATTTTCTTTTTATTTTCTTTATTTGACAATGAAGAGGCATGTAACAGCAGTTACATTACATATCACATGATATAAGGTTATAGGCCTAGACTAGGTAAGAGTAGACTAGAAGAGTAACATTAAGGAGTATGTTAACAGCATGTTTACCTTATGAACAATACATAGACTTTAAAATAGGATTAATTATTAGTAGCATGGATTATCTGTAAATTATAAATAAGGTAGCAATTCAGCAGAGACTCCTTGTTGAGTTCTCTTGTGATCTTCATAACGATATTATACTGAGAGATTTATTGTTTGTGCCCAATTGGTCTTTGTGACTAGTGGTTGCCACAACACCCTCCTTCAGATCTTTCAACATATTTTCCTTCTAGATGTCTGCCAATCCTCCCTGTACATACAATAATACCCACTGGATCTGCTCTTCAACTACTGTTTATTTCATTTTCATTCTTATGTATAACTTGCATGCCATCACAAAACCTGAGACCTTTGATGAGGTCTCATTGAACACTTGTGGTCTTGCCACCTCTGTGCTTGCTATTGTCTCTCCTACTCTACTTTCTCCTACTTATACTATTAACACTGCAATTTGCTTCTGGAGTTGCTTTATGATGGCTGGATAGTCAGGTTAACTCATTTCATAAAAAGAAGGAGGTATAGTTGATGATAGTAATGATGATGGTAGTGGTGATGTATATAAAGAAAGAGCAGAACTGTTGTGGCAACCACTAGTCACAAAGACCAATAGCGTCACAAGCAATAAATCTCTTAAAGGCAGATATCTAGTGGGAAATTCACAAGAGAACTCGACAAGGAGCCTCTTCTTAATTAAGGTCCTATTTATACAAATGGTTCATGGTCCATGCTACTAATAATTAAACTTGCCCTATAGTCCATGCTTCAACCTCATGCTCATCTCACTTCTTACTCAAGGCTACCATACATGCTTCATGTGCCCTGACGTCACCTTCTAGATTCTTCTACCAGGTTCTAGGCCTATGACGTCACATCATGTGACCTGTCATGTGACTTCATTGTCATATGCCTCTTCATTGCCCAAAGAAAAAGAAAAAGAAAAAGAAAACAAAATTCCTATAAAGTCAGAAAATAAAAGAAAAAAATAAAAATTATTCATGTCCAAAGCATCCCATAACAAGAACCTGTACTGGTTTTACTTTCTGATTTATACTCTGAAGATGAAATCCCAGTATGTGATAGTAGGCCCTCTTTCTATCCTGCCTACACATTCTACTAACTACTTCTTTTCAACTGCTACCCTAGTAAAATCTACATTATTTTGTCTTAAAAAAGATATTCTACTCTAAGCAACTGCATAAACAGATTACAAGAAAATCTGTAGCACAAGGCTGATACAAGAAAAGCTTACTATTACATCCACACAAGGTAATACATTTGAAGTATATCAGTGGGCTTTGACACAAACAAACAGCTAGACTTCTCCTGTCTAACTAGTATATCCCTTAAGCCTAGGGTCCAGCTATATCTTCTTGACTAAAAGGTGATGTTGCCCTTTGGTTGAGGATGGTAAGAGAGTAAGTAAGAGAAGGTCCTGTGTTGGACAGTCTCAAGAAAGGGAATTGAGTTCTAATGTTATGACTTAAGCTTATG
>Ga0157364_1004459_pt1 | contig 13993 bp, 5 predicted proteins | sample AttsexASBM2_FD_111476 | JGI IMG/M metagenome (GOLD analysis project Ga0157364, IMG submission 111476) | Fungus gardens microbial communities from leaf cutter ant in Ribeirão Preto, State of São Paulo, Brazil - Atta sexdens ASBM2 | ecosystem: Host-associated > Fungi > Mycelium > Unclassified ... | reverse complement strand
AATGTTGGGAAACTGTTTCGGCAGTGATACTCTAAAGAAAACAGCCGTTTATGAGTGGCATGAAAAAACCATTACGGGGAACGCGTTTTAACAGCCGAAAGGAGGTAATGGAAAAATCGAAGATTTTGTCTCTGATGGCTATATCGACAATAGAGTTCCAGAAATGTTTGCTGCCAGAAATGAGAGCTGGATCAAGCGCTGGCATAAGTGCGTTGCAGTCGATGGGGAGTACTTTGAAAGGGACAATATCACTTTTGATGAATAAAACTTGTATTTTGAATTTTCTGAATGAATTCCGGGAACTTTTTGATCAAGGTAGTATTAAAATATAAAATTTAGACGAACATCTTGCGCTCATGGTGTATGCCTTTTTAATCATATTATTCTAAATACTATTATCTTAGAACATCCTGTTCTAAGATGATTCATAATCCTTGCGATATATACTTCAGTCTTTTTGATATTCTAGGATACTTACTTGATCATTTCTCGTATGTAAAATATAGTTGAATTCTCTACATATAATTAAAGTCTATATATAAGCTGTTATTTTCTCTAAAAATAAATCAATGACTTTAGTGTTACACTTATAATTAACGTAATCATTAGCAAATATTTACTATTTTTCAAAAATAATAAATTGATTCACTTATTTCAGAGAAATGCATTAGTGAGAGAATCCGAACATTATTACTAAAAAACAATAAATATTCGCTGATGATTAATTATAAGAAATCAATAGATACACTGATTTACTTTTAGAGAATATAATATAATCGCAGCTTAGATAAGTCATAATTATTTGTAACATAAACTGATTTGCACGATGGATTAATGCGAGACATGATTGGATTTTTGTATCAAAAAAGCTAATATAAAAAATAAGCTAATAAAAAAAGCTAATAAAAAATGAGTGAAATATATAGATTTTAGAAAATTAGTATTAAGAATATTATATGAATAACATTTCAGGAATATGTTTACAATATTTTATAAACTGTTTTGAACTTGCAAAATAATCCCACATAGTACATATTGTGATATTACGGGCTAAATATCACAATATACATAGTATTACAATATTCCAGAAATATTACATACTATAATATAATATCATAGAAATATTACTGATTGTGTATTACATTGATAATCAACACTGAAATATTACAATAATATTATGGTAATATGATGTCTTAAGTAACAGAGCGACATAATTAATAACGCTTTCATGTTGATGTTTGATTAACGTTAGAGATGTCATTAAAACATTATTAAAGTATCACAAAATTATTCGTATACATAATTTTATTGATACATAGTTTATTATAACTTTCTCAGTTTATAAATAATATTATATAATAGTTATTTTGTATTGATAATCAGTATTATTTTCCAATTAATATTATATAGAATAATTTTTTAAATAACATTAAAAATATTAATTCAATAAATTTTTTAAAAAATTCTTTAAAATGTTTTTTCCTAATAAATGTTACATAAATATAAACATTACATAAATATCAGAAATATTACATAATGTTACAGTGACGTTTCTGTAATACATCTTACTAATATTTGTGTAGTTCATTTTCACGGACATTGTAATATTATTTATGAATATTAATGTTTTGAACGTTATGAATATTAATAATGTTTAACTTTACTTATGAATCTTAATAATATTTCCTATTATTATTGACATCTTAATAATATTTCAATATATTTCTGTTAGATTTCATTATAATTTTGCAATAGAAGATGATGTTGCTATAATATTACTGTGATATTACATGTTATAGATATAATTATCTCAAGGATTGCGAATAGACATCTTCAAAACTTTGTACAAAAATTTCTAATAATTATGTGTAGGGAAGACCGGAACTAGTAAATTCACTTTTTAGTTTCGAATTTTTCCAGACGAAATTAAGAAATTTATCGAAAAATAAAGTCTACACCAGTTACTACATAAATTTGACTGTCTAATTATATTTTAATAATAAGTGAAAATTGATTATATTTTAATGATAAAAAGAAATTAATATGAAATAATTAATATGAAAAAGAATACATTTTCCTAATGCTTTCCTCTCCTGTCAATTAGCCCCGGGATCGGGATAGGGTGACATGTAGTATGGAGTAGTTTGACTACATAAGATTTTTTAAAATAATATTTAATGCATTTCAAGCTATATATTTGACTATATACTAAAACTTTTACAAAAATACATTTGAAACACAAGATACATTTTTGAAACGCAAATATGTTTAGTATATAAAATAAAAAATCTGTAACTTTACACATTATACACTTTGTCACTAGATAAATAATAACATTTATCTAATCATCATCATCCAAATTTCTTAAAAAGTAATGAAATTTCTATAAAAGGAGTGAAACATTTCACTCCTATTTTGGAATGAGATCGCAATGAGTGACTTAATCGAATGGGGTGTCCTTACTTTTTTAACCTAACAGTGGTCACTTTAATGATCCTTCGCGGACAGAGCGACGCTTTTTTACTAGATTCGTTTGTTTCATGCAAAATACATCGAATGAGTTTCATCAAGATTGGACGTAAAAGGATTAAAAATAATGCTTAGGAAAAAGTGTTTCGATATATTGAATAATAAATCATATTGAAACTTTTTCTTAAGGGTAACATATAACATTAAAATATATTCTTGAGTATATCTCTTTAAAGAAGGAAATACTATCATTTTTTTTCAAAAAGTGAAATATTTTCACCCTTTTTCAGAAATGGCTGTATTTTCATTCTTTTAAAGTGAGATTTCTCTTCAAGAAATTTTAAGAACAATAAAGTTGCTTTTCATTTACATAAGTGAAATTAAATCTGAAGTGAGCTGAGTATTTCATACTCAGATTAAAGATTACTTTCTTACTTTGATGAAAAGTTATTACATGACAACACAGATTCATACTTAGCAAACACTACATATAAATACAATATAGTGCAAAAGTAATAAATAATGTAACAGATGTTACACTCTATTTATATTATAATTACATAACTTTACTGGATACAGTGAGAGCAAAAAATATTTGTACAAGGAAATTTTTTATTAAAAAAAAGTCTTATTTGTAGAAAACATTAATTAGCAATTTTATACAATGAATACATTCTGTTCTAACATAAACAAACAAGCATGCATTTCTGATTTTAGAAGCTAAATTTCTTGATTGTACAAATATTTTTTGAGCATCCAAACAACGATTTTTAATTGTTGCTTATTTTTCAGTTGACATATTTTCTATAATTAACACACATCTTTTTGGTATATATATATATATATATATATATATATATATATATATATAATTTTAGGAAACATATTTTACTCTTTATGAATAAATTATTAATTACTCAACAAGAAATGATCGTCAATTAAATGTCGAATCGACATCAAATTGATATAGAAATCATCGTATCAATATCGATCAACATCAGTTCAATGATTCATTTCTCACTGGATATTTACTTTTTTTAATAAACATTTTCTCTGTACAAATACTTTTTGCACTCACGGTATATATACAGTACAAAAAGTATAAATAACAATTGTTTCATTGATATTATATTAATGCTATATAATTTAAATTGTGGTTCTAATGTCGCGATCTCTATCCGCGTTCTAACGTCGCGGAGCTTTGTGCCAGTCGAGTTTCGAGCTTCGAGCTAACAAGCGCGACAAAGTGCGACACACATGACAATTTGTATTTAAATCATTGAGATTTACGGACAATGAATATTACTTGTGCTACAGGAGAATATTACTAGTGAATTCAGTTGCTTGCATTACAAATTATATCAGTGCTTACTAAAAGCTATTCCATGGAATTAGTGAAGTCAAATGTAAAAATGATAATTGTTTAACCTCCGATGTTTGATACATTTGATACATTTTTATACGAAATGAAGGAATTTGGCAAATAAAATATCGCTTTACCTCATAATGAACCAAGATATTAATCGTTATAATGATGATTATTCAGGAAATCTGTCACATCGATGGCATAGAGGTAAGCATGAGAACATGTAAGTTAGGCTATAATAAGTATTATCTTTAATATTACACAAATTCTTTGCTTTAAAAATAAATTCTCTGCTTTAAAAACAAACTCTCTACTGTAAAAACAAAAATTATATAAAAAATAAATTGTATTTTAAAGCAAAGAATTTGTGTAATCTTCAGTGTGACAGATTTCCTCACTTGAACATCTATCAACTTCAACAATTAATATCTTCGTGAAACAGAGCAACACATTTTTCTGTCAGATTCATTTATTTTATGCAAAAATGCGTCGAACAAACTTAATTTTATCAACATCAGAAGTGAGAAGGCTAAACTCAACAATTATCATAAAAGTATATAATATATGAATATTACGATTAAATATTTCGAATACCCAGTAATAATACTTATAAATATATATGTATAATATTTATGTGCAAACTATAAAGTTTATAAATAAATGACTTAAAATCAATTATTATATATGTCTTTTATATCCAATCGCAAAAACAGTTTTCAGGAAAAGTATTTTGCACATTCTGAACCTAGAAAAAGTCTTTGAATTAATTCTAAGCAAAAGCAAATTGTTCCGTTTGTTTTTGCTCTAGAATTAATTCCAAGATTTTTTCTGGGAATAATATGTGTCAAAAGCATTAAATTAAGCTAGGATAATGGTTATAGCTATATAATATTATATATAATGTATAACAGTTTATCACATTCTAGTATCACATTCTAGTTTTATAATAATGACGCAGCAAATTATAAAACTGTTATGTGACTATTATATAATATCTCAAATTATATATTATATTTATATTATACTATATAGCTGTAATGATTCATGAGTGGAAAATTATTAACATAGAATGTTATGCATTATATTATCTGTTATATTCCATTATACATTATTATAGGTGTAAATATGAAACCGGATTTTTTTATAGAAAATATACGTTTATTGAATGAAAATGATAAAAAATATTTTATTTGAAATATTGCCTATCGGTAGCTATACATTTTTTCCATCTGTTTGACAATTTGGATGCCAGGCCAAAAAAATTGTTGCTCTTTTGAGCCAAACTAGTCATCTAGCCATTTTCGTACATCTTCGTAAGAAGTGAAACGCTGCTGAGCAAGTGCGTATCCCATCGATGCAAATAAGTGATAATCGGACGGAGCTAAGTCTGGTGAGTAAGCCGCATGCGAAAATATTTCCCAACCAAATGCCTCAATCGTTTCCTTGACCAGTTTTGCTGTGTGTGATGGTGCATTATCATGAAGCAAAATCACTTTGTGCCTTTTTTGATATTTCGGTTGTTTTTCACACAAAGCTTGATTCAAATTGGTTATTTGTTATCGATAGCGTTCAGTATTAACGGTTTCGCCAGGTTTTAGCAGCTCATAATAGATCACATACATTTCTGATTCCATCAAACACAGAGCATTGTCTTCCGTCCATAGCGATTTGACCTTGCAGTCGATGTCGATGATTCGCCTGGAGTCACCCATGATCTTTTATGCTTAGAATTCTCAAAATATATCCACTTTTCATCGCCAGTCACAATTCGATAGAGAAATGACTTTCTTTTGTACCTGGCGAGTAGCATTTCGCAAGTGGTTTTTCCTGCTGTCTTTCATTCAGTTCATGTGGAACTCATTTTCCCATCTTTTGGTTCTTTCCCATGGATTTCAAACGTATGGAGACGGCTTCTTGTGTCACATTCAATTGATCCGCGAATTGTTATTGAGTTTGAGCGTCATCCTCATCCAATAATGCTTGCAATTCGCTGTCTTCAAATTTTTTCATTTTGGTTTTCCACGTTCTTCGTTTCTCACATCAAAATTCGCCACTTTTTTAAACCACTCAAAGCACTGTGATTTACCAAGAGCATGCTCACCGTAAGCTTCGACAAGCATTCGATTCTGCAGCAATTTTCTTCAAATGGTAACAAAAAATCAATGCTGTCCGCAAATCATAGTTTCCAGGCACAAAATTCGACATGTTCAACGCTATTACAAACTATACTGTTGCATGAAATTTGTATTATTGTGAATTGAAAATCTTTGTCAGATATCAGAACAAGGAAATGGCGTCAATGGCGCCGTCTGACGGCAACTACATTGACAATTATGGCCATCTATTGATAAATTCCGGTTTCGTATTTACATACCTGGTACATGAAACCTAAGTAAATACCCAGTAAATACAGAATCTAGCTGTAATATAACCTGGAAATAACGCGTAATATAACAGGATGTTATATTATAGTAATATTAATACAATTTGTTATATAATAACGAAATAATTATTATATTGTTGTATTATTTTGATATATACTTGTTAGAGTAAAGTAACGACAACATCTCAATGTAATACATTTGTACAACAGATGTTATCGAAGATAAATAACCGTTATAATATATATTATATAACATTTAAGATCTATATATTATTATTATATTCACATTATATAATAGCTATTCTCGGAATTTATTCGGAATTAATTAGGAACTAACAGATTTAGTATTATACTTATATCAGAAAATGCATTCTACACCGAGTATACAATTTTTGATAGATTGAAATTTCTTATTCCTTATTCCTATTGCCTATATTTTTCAGGTAAGCAGCGACCAGTGACGTCTCCAGATAGAGAATGTTTTTTTGTAATAGAGTTGTAGCATTAGTTTTGTTTAACAATTAATTCATGGATTTGACATTTCTGCAGAGAATAATGGGCATTCTATATTCATTACCTAAGATTTAAATCATGCTACAAGAAAATTGATCAATTTCTTATAACTTAAAACTTAGTAATAGCCATGATGGAAAGGATAACATGTATACAGTTGGACAATCTCTTTCTAAATTTCTGCTCTCTATGGATCGTTCACAAAAAGAAAGAGCTACTATTGTGAAACGCTATTCATGGGCCGTTTTTATTTTAAACTGTCTTAAATAGTGTCTTAAGCTAATATAATTCTCAGACATCTTATGACTACTTAAGACAGTCTTAAATGCAAGAATTGACTATGAATACCAGCCTGTTTCGCAACGTGAAATTGGTATTAAATCTTTTTAATCTTTTTATCCTTGTTAAATACTTTATGTTTCTCTTTCTATAGAAAGAGAATTTAAGATGCATTATAAATTATGTCAAACATAAAGGAAGATTCAGTACAATTTCACGACGCAAAACAGGCCGGTATTCATAGTTGATTCTTGCATTTAAGACTGTCTTAAGTATAATCTTAAGATGTCGTCAGTCTCAATCCTAGAATGACTGTATTAGCATCTCAAGACATTATTTAAGACGGTTTTAATGTAAGATAACGGATTATGAATATCACCCTATGTTTCGCATGTCACAATTGATAGTTCTTGCTCCCTATTAACGATACGGAGCAACACATAATAGCTTATTGCAGAAAATCCATAAGAGTTATCATAAAACGAGGTAAACTGCATAAGCATAGTTTCAGGTTTTTGGTTTTATGCAATGCTTATATATAGCTTATATGTCATTTTATGTGTGATTGTTTTAATAAAGTATATAAATAAAATTACGTAACTATAATATAACTCATTATATTAGGTGTAGTAAAAAGAAATCCATTATTTTTGCATGAAATTGAATGGAAAAATAATGGATTTCTTTTTACTACACCTAATATAACAATTACATAAAATTGGAATTATTTATATTAGTCATAGAATATTTTAGTATGTTATGTAATTATTTTGTATCTTTTCTGAAACTATGCAAAAGTTATATAAGTTTATTACATTGTTATAAAAGTTATAAAAGTTATAAAAGTTTATAAAAGTTTATTATATTGTTATATTTATTATATATCTGTAATTATATATGTATATATGTATATATCTGTAACTTGCAGTGAGTTGGAAATTATACTATATAGATACTATATAGATATATATTACAATACAACTAATATATACGTTACATATAATCAACACATTATATTATCTGTTACATTCTGTTTTATTATATAATTGCATTTGCTGGGATATATATTTTTTTTATATTTGCTGAATCGCATGTTAAAGGAGTGAAAAAATTGGTTTTTTTCTTTCAGAGTGAATACTATCGAAACTATAAGAGATAGAAAAAAATTCCAAAATAAAAATTGAGTAGTTGCAAGAGTACTTTATAATAAATAACTAATAAAAAATAACTAATAAAAAACTATAATAAAAAAATTTTTTGTACAATAATTATTTATTTATTGTACATTCCACCCCTATTTTCAAACATTTTTTAATTTTTCAAAAATTATCAAAAATTATATAAAGCATTTTACGCTGAAAACAATGTGTATTAAAATCACGTTCTAAAAAATCATTTTTAAAATGTGAACAAAAACGTTTCAGTAAAAAATTTTGTGTTAAATTTAATACATTTCACATGCCTCAAAACAAATCCACCCAAATTTTTATGTTAATTTATTTAACATAAGATGAATATATTAAAATATAACACAAATATTATGTAAAAAATTAATACAAAATGCATAATACTTTGATAAAATTTAAAAATAAATGTTATTAAAAATAAATGTTATTAACATATTTATAACATCAAATTTAATTGAAATTAGATGTTATGTTTACGTTTTTAGGCAAGGTCTCATCTGTGATATTCAATATATGCAATATGTATTGTAGACTAACAAATATTTACTGTTACAAAGAGAAAATAACACAAAACATTTGTGTATACGATATATAACTATAACAGTTGCATAGAACATATTTCTTCAATAAAATTGGCATTTATAATATATGAAATTAACACATTTTATTCACTTATTCTTAAAATTTATGTTTTAAAACTATATCATTTTTATATTCCCGTACGGAACAACCTATTAGAATGCTGATAGTAATTAGTAGAATGCCAACAGTAACTATTCAACGTTAATAATTATAAGCATTCAACACTACATTGCATTGAGTACTGTAACACCAGTAATAAATAGTTTCCATTACATAAACTATTGATCAATATGAACTTTTAGAATGTAATAGTAAGAACTACTGAAATAACCACTAGTGCAGATATTTAAGAGTTTACACTTTCATATTAATCATCAAATAATACAAACCAAGTAGTGTGCAGAAATGTACAAAATTAAATTAATAGTGCACATTCTGTACAGTGAATATATAATTGAATATTTCTTGCAGCAATCAATAATGTATTATATACTGTTGTTCATTACTGCTGAATAGTATTGTTAAGCCATGGAGATACTTCTTCGAATTTTTTCTCATAAGTATTATTTCTCATAAGTTTAAGAAAAGTTTAAAATTTTCTTGAACTTTTTAAGTTTGTATAAATCGAAATTTTTGAAGAAAAAATCAGATCAAAATTGAAAAATTCCCAGAAAGTTTCAAATTTACAAATACTGAATTATTTATAGAATCTTCATCCAATTATTTCTGACAATAACTGAGAAATTTTGCATGTTTTTTTTTAAATTGACTAAGTTTTTCTCAAAATTATTATTTATGTTATATGCCACGTGTATAGTTTCATTTATTCATTACAATAATATTTTAACATTAATTATTTTTTCTATACGTGTTCCGTCTCTTTCACAACATCTGTGACCAGATGTTATAACTATATGTCTACAATTTTCACAGATATCTTTCAAAGCATGTACGATTGTAGTAGCAAAATGGTTTTAACGAATAATGCCATCTTCATGTTAAGGCTCAAAACTTTTCAAACAACCCTCATAAGTAGAGTTCTTACTTACTATTGGGAGTACAAATTAATTCGGTCCGTTTCCCTAAAGATGGCTCCAGCTGTTGTGAATGGTTCATAGTGACAGCTGATTTTGGCGATTTCAGAGAGGTTAAACATCTGCTAATAATATTCAATTTATACCGTTTTGAGTTTCATATAAAAACCTTGATTTTTACTATGTTTGAAATGTCGAATTTTATGTTAACCAAGCAGTATTTGCGGGAAGTTTTGATTTTCTGCTTTAATTGGAAGAAAAGTGCGGCTGAAGCCCATCGAATGCTTGTCGAAGTTTATGATCACACTGCTCCAACTGATAAATCATGTAGGGAATGGTTTCGACGTTTCAAGGATGGAGATTTGAAGACAAGACTCGCTCTGGACAGCCAAAAAATTCGAAGACACAGAATTAGAGGCATTACTTGAAGAAGATCAGAATGAAACGCAAGAGGAGCTTGCAGAATCATTGGGGGTAACTCAACAAGCCGTTTCTGTACGATTTAGAGCCATGAGAATGATTCAAAAACAAGGAAATTGGGTGCTTTATGAATTGAAACTGAGAGATGTTGAAAGGCGATTTTTCACTTGCGAACAGCTGATTCAAAGAAAACAGAGAAAAATTTTTTGCATCGGATTGTGATTGGAGATGAGAAGTGGATATTCTACGACAAGAAGAAAAAATACTACGCTAAGCTCGATCAATCGTTGCCATCGATCTCAACATCAACACTACGACCGAACTTTCATGGTTCGAAAATCATGCTCTGTATCTGATAGGATCAAAAGAGTCTTGTTTACTATGAGATGAAACTTGGCGATTCCATTATGGACAATCGGTATCGGCTACAATTGATTCGTTTGAGCCGTGCATTGCGAGAAAAACGGCCGGAGCAAAGACATAATAAAGTTATTCTTCTTCATGACAACGCCTCATGTCGCTAAAGTCATAAAAAAATTTGGAAACGCTTAAATGGGATGTTTTATCGCTATATTCTCCGAACATTGCTCCTTCTGATTATTGGTTGTTCCGAAGGATGCAGCAAGTCACCGGTTCACTTCTTTCGCAGAAATCGAAAATTGGCTCCAAAATTGGATCGCCTCCAAAGACGAATCATTTTTTCGAGATGGAATTCGAAAATTACCTGAGAGATGAGAAGATGTAGTAGGCAGCGATGGACAATACTTTAATTGATCTGTTCATTCATTTTGTTTTGAAATAAATGCATTTTTGACACAAAAAAACGGACCGAATTAATTTGTTCTCCCAATATTTAAAATTATTTAAACAAGAATCAAATATCAGATAACTTATAACTAACATGTAATTGCAAAACAAAAATTTCCAGAATAAAAATATTTTTTTTATCACTTATGTGTACAATTTTTTGAAAATGTAGGGAACTTCTGATGTAAATGCATCTGCATCGAGACTAAGCGACAATCAAAGCTGCATGCTAAAACACGGTTATGCATACTTCGTGTATTTTGTTTCTAATGTAGTCTCGATCTACCTACTTCAATGGTCTACTAACTCTGGTTTCTCCTATATAGTTGCCATATCAAAAAAATGTTTTAAAGGAAAATTTATAGGCCAAAGAAAATTTCATTTTTCAATAAAGAATGGACAACAATCCATGTACCATATATAGGACATAATGATACTCATTTTTAGTGTGCTCGATAAATAAATTCTTATAGAAAAAGATTATTAGTATAATTAGAGATAAAAACTATTAGTATAATTACTAGTATCACTACTAATGAAAATAATGCAATAGTAAATTCACTAGTAGTGTAATAGTTTAATAGTGGTGAAAAAAATTTCGTTGAAATTTCACTTTTATTGCAAAAGTTTTATTGCAAAAGTATTGATTAACATATTTTAGAGGATACACGATAAAATTATAATAAAAAATTATAATAAAATTATAATAAAATTATAATAAAAAAACAGTTTCCTTTATGAATTCGAGAACTAATTTTATGATGCTCCAATGCGATTATCCATCTGAATATGTACCTCTATTTACCATGTTTCTGCGATCGTATGGGAATTGGTTCGTCTTCGAACCACGAACGCCTATAAACGAACACCTATAATGTTAATGGATGTATAGTTGTAAGTTGTAACAAAGAGGTCAAAAAGATAAAAAAGACGGAACACTTGTAAGAAAAATAATTAATATTAAATAATAGTTGTAATGTATAAATAAAGATATATCTATAACAACTTGTGTTTAATAATATTGTAAAATATTATTTCTACAAGCTGAAATAATACTAATTGCTTTAACAATATATAGAGTGTTTCTTAAATTGCAGACACTAATCATATAGTGTTATTCCTTAAATTAAAAATTTAGTCGAAAAGTCTTGTATAATTTTGCAATTTTCACAATGATTGACGAAATATTAATTTCTAAATTTTGCCGAATAAATGCGTATTAGGCTGCCTAACCATACCATGAAAATTACAAAATGATAGAGTTTCCGAATTTTTAATCTCTATATATGAATAGCACCATATGAATAGCGCTATATAATTAGTGTTATTTAAGAAACAAACCTGTATATGTATTTTTTAATCTAATAAATTTTTTATATCAAATATTATAATTACTAAAAAAAATTCTATGTTACGTCATATGTTGTTATACACTACTGCAGTAACACTACTGACTCAGTGACATTATTGCGTAGTAATGATATTACTGATGTCAGTAATGACATTGTTAAATGTCAGTAATGTCACTATGCACTAACTATTATGCACAACAGTTTTTTGCACTAGTATTATTTCAATAGTTCTTATTATTCTAAAAGTTCACACTGATCAATAGTTTATAATTATGTAGTAGAAACTACTTATTACAGTACTCAATGCAGTAGTATCGAATGTTTATAACTATTGCCATTGCAATTATTATTAGCATTCTGCTGGTTACTATTGATATTCTAATAGTTTTTTCTGTATGAACACCTAATATTCAAATAAATAAATAAAAACATAATGAAAATACCTATTCGAATACACTTCTTTTTTATTCATTAAGAAACAAATAAATACTTTTTTATTCCATTTAAATGGATATTTTTTGAATATGATTACGAATATTTTCGTTTTCGTATTTACTTCTACTTTGTATTATTTATTTACACATAGCTTGCAAGTTTGCAAGAGAAAACAGGAATCTGTAAAAACAATGAAATCGCTAGAAGAATCCTTTATAATGATGCCAGATGGCAAAATAGTGACACAGCACGGCATATAGTTAAACAAATTGAAGATATAAATGATGTCATCTTAAATAAAAACTTATAAATAAAATTGTTATTTCAAATAGAGACTAATGTAAAATTATATATTATATCAAGTAGATCGTATTTATATATTTAAAAATGTATTGCTTTTTAAAATTCTTTTTTAATTTGTAAATTTTCCTTATAAAATCTAAATATTACAATGAAAAAAATAAATAAAATTAATTTTTTTTACTTAAAATCAATGTAGGTTAAAAGCCAATGATTATTTCTTCTTTTTCAGTTTATGTTTAAATACTTAAATAAATATGAATACTTGTTAAATAATCATAGTTATTTTGTGAATAAATATTTTTGAAAATCCAAAATTGTGAATAAATATATGATTCTTTAACGTGAAAATTTTGAATAAATACAATTTGTAGCTTAATTATAAATTTTTTAATTCATCGGGCACACTACTTGTTCGAAAACCATAATACGTCCTGAACAAGTTTTTGAATTATTAGGTGTTCAACTTTGCTTCCGCCGTTTTCCTATAGATGGCTTTAGCGGTAAGTGGTGGTCGAAATAAATAGATCATAGACGTCATACAATAAATTTGGGCATCTGTCAACATAGCCCCATAGAAACATTAGTCGATTTGTGTCTGTATCATAAAATTATTCTCAATTGAAAATGTCAGTTTACAAACCAAATTCTCGTCATTTGCGGGAGGTTTTAATTTTTTGCTTCAATATGAAGAAATCTGCGGCTGAGGCTCACCGAATGCTCTCAAATACTTATGGTGAGGTCGCTATTAGTGAAAGAACGTGTCGTGAGTGGTTTCAACGCTTCAAGAACGGTGATTTTGACGTCGAAGACCGGCATAGCGGTGAAAGAGAGAAGGTTTTCGAAGATGCAGAATTGGAAGCATT
>Ga0157364_1004458_pt1 | contig 13994 bp, 7 predicted proteins | sample AttsexASBM2_FD_111476 | JGI IMG/M metagenome (GOLD analysis project Ga0157364, IMG submission 111476) | Fungus gardens microbial communities from leaf cutter ant in Ribeirão Preto, State of São Paulo, Brazil - Atta sexdens ASBM2 | ecosystem: Host-associated > Fungi > Mycelium > Unclassified ... | reverse complement strand
TCTCTCTCTCTCTCTCTCTCTCTCTCTATATATATATATATATATATATATATCTAACATTTCTCAAGATCAAGGTCATTGCAGCTTGTACTTGTTATTTTCATTTTTACGTAAAAATGAATTTTCAGTGCAAAAATGGAAATAAGAGGAATAATCTTCAATGGCCTTGATTTACCAAATATTATCCAGGATTCTGAATAATATTCAAGAGATTTTAGCCATCGATTGAACATCTTGCATAATGCCAGTGCCGATATTGTAATTTTCAAGCTTATAATTTAAAAAGTACTTAATAAAAAATAACTTTATTATAATATTTTCAAAAGTTCTAGACATCAGGTTGTTCTGAAATAAGATTCTTCCCTAGATTCTGAAATAAAAAATAGGGTATTTCGTTTAAAAAAATCTATTTTATCTGATCTTGGTGGCGACATCTACGATCATACTGATAAGATCAGTAAATAGACTATTTGAAACTATATAACTTTTGTATGAAACGTTTTTTTCAGAAATACTTACTTTTTAAGATATTTAAGAGATTCAGGACTTTTTGAATACCCTATATAATACCACGCGCATGCGAGGGTACGTATATATGAACAATCATAAGATTTAGTTACTTCTTTTTATATTGTTATACACTTTATAATAATTTATATTTTGCATTGTTTACATAAGGATTCGTGTAAACGATACGTAAAAAATCCTGTAATTATAATCTTGAAATATACGGCATAACCTTGTATTCAAAATATTTATTATACAATATATAATATATTGGATGTAGTAAAAAGAAATCCATTATTTTTGCATGAAATTGAATGGAAAAATAATGGATTTCTTTTTACTACACCTAATAGGGGAAATAAAAAACGAATGTATATTTATTTCGGTTATGCAACATAACATTATATTGTAGCTGCATAACAAGTAGATGACGCTTCATTATCCAATTAAAATATTATGAGATTCTTAATGTATATTAATATATTCAAGGTACTTTGAGAAAATTGAAGTTCTACAAAACTTTTCGCGAATATTCTAAAGTATTTATAACCATACATTGCAAAATATTTATACATTATATATAAAATTTCATCGTATAGAGTGAATAAATAACGAGTAACAGGAAACGTACATGATTGGTTATGTTATTGAATGCAAGTAGTATTTGTGAGATGGCCCTTAAGACGATAACACAGTCAATTGATTTTGACAATTATAGCGACTTGTTCTCCCCTCAGTAGCATCTGCGGCACGTGTCTTTCCAAGGTCTCCATCTTTCCCTCAATCTTCTTCACTATCACCTTAGAGATGTCTTTTTCTGCTGGCTCTACTCTGACTGCATCAGGACCTGAATCAAAGATGCAAATCGAGTTCTTGCGATATCTTGTTTGATATTAATTTCCTTCTCTCAGTTAACAAAGTATGACTACTTTGGAATTTTAATATATGATTGAGTGTATAAATATGAATGATTTTTCTCGTTCGTCATAATTGACGTAGCCGTTGTCGTTCTTTGTTCAATTAAAGTGGGAAACATATCTACTAGATAAGAAAAACGAAAATAGAGGGAAGTTGAATTCTGAAAAGGGAAGTTGAATTCATTTTTGCGCAATTTTATTTTTAAATGATAACAATATTCTCGTATGACTTATAGATGTGCATCAAAATGTATTATCAGTTTATTTTGCCCATAAATTGATCAATTGTATTTAAATTTATCATTTTGAACGTTAATTATTATATGAGTTAAAAATTTTTATTATTCTATTTCAATGTTATACATGTATATATCGTTAAAAATCTTGTAAGTTTGTACTTTGTATTTTGCAAAAAGCAATTTTTGTAACAATTCAAAAATTTTAATATTATACTTTTCATTTATATACATATTTATATACATTTATATACATATATATATATTAAAATTTTAAAAACAAGTTATGAAATTTTCAAATAATTTAATATTCTTGATTGCAAGTTTCTTAAGTATATAAATAAACTTTCTACAATTAGAAACTCTATAATAATGAGCCCATAGATGTATTATGATGATCAGAATAAAAAAATAGCAAATTTGTGAATATGAATCTTAGGCAGAAATTATCGGGAATATATACGATGTCGCAAATAAACTTCAAAAAGAAAATGCTTGATGAGGTCACTAAGAAAATCTAGGAAGATTGTTTATGTACCAGCACGTGTCCATAAAAGCGCGTGAGGACCGTGATAAGGGGGTTAGAGGAAACAGAAAGGCCAAGAAGGTCAAAAGAAGGATGGCAGGCACGAGGAACCAAAAGGACACGTGTACGTGGGATATTCATCGATCCTGCTCACTTCTAGGCTGTTTTCCAAGGTTGCCGGTCCTTTCACCCTCCCTTCTTAGCCTCATATCAACGACCTCGCGACCCCTCGTGATACTGACGTACCAAAGTACGCCAGTAGGTCAACTAACCCTGAACTCGGTGCGCCGAGAGAGAGAGAAAGAGAGAGAGAGAGAGAGAGAGATATTAATTGATTGATCTTTATTAGCTACAATGTGTGATACAATCTAATATAATACCTATTTATCCAAACCGCCAGACTTAAACATCCCATACATCTACATTGTACTATCTCTCTCCATTTCTCATATATGGCACTAGCGCTCTCTTAAAATTTTTTAAACTTTTTTCTGTTCTTATTTCATTAGATAAATTGTTGTAATATTTTAAACCCATCATATAACAACTCTGTTCCTCTATTCCTTTTTAGTTTTACATCTTTTAATATGTATATTTCCCTCTGATCTTGTTTGTCCTCCTTCTTCTCTTCTTATTATTCTCATTTTTTAAATAACTAGGACAATCTTCATTTACCATTTTATGTATCAAAATACAAACATTGTATTCAATTCTTTTCTTAATTCTTGATATAAATTGCAATGTTTTCCATTCTTATTCTGTAATTGCACCGTAATATAATTCCCTTTTGTAAATACTGCACATTATAATTATTTAAACTCATTTAACATAGACGAACAATATTCAAACAACGGAGTAATTATCGCTTTGTATACATCATACCTTATATATGATGTCAAATTCATACTAATTCGACGAAATGTCTCCGATTTCGATCCTATCTTTTTCCCCCAGATAGTTAACATGTGCTGCAAAATTTAAATTTCTATCTATAATGACACCTAGTATTTAATTTCATTAACCACTTCTAATGCTATATTTTCTATTTTTACTTTTATATTGCTTTCCGATACCTTTTTCCTACCTCTAACTAGTATAGTATTTTGTTTTATGCATATTTAAATCCATTATTTTTCAACCATTTCAATTTTTTGCATCTGTATATTAAGATTATCATTTATCTCTTGGCTTGTATGGCCTATATTAGTGCATCATCTGCGAATAATCTAATTTCACAATTTCCATAAACAACTCTCGTCAAGTCATTAATATGGAATAAAAATAATAACGGTCCTAATATTGATAATATTGATTTTGTGGAACTCCCAGCAATAGATCCTGACAAACTTTCATTAAATTTAACTCTTTGAGTTTAACTCTGTTTTCTAAATAACTTTTAAACCAACTAAGTACTATCCCTGTAATCCCATAACTTTTCATTTTCTTTAACAAAATATCTTTATCTACTAATTCCCTTTTTAAATCTAAAAATACAACTCCTATCATCTTTCTTTTACTTATACTTCTTTTTCAACTCGATATAACCCATTGAAGGGCAGTTTCACATGAGTGTCTCGCTCTAAACTAATTGACACTCTTTTAATAATTATTATCCTCCAAATAGTTAACTAATTGACTGTGAACTATTATTTCTAACTTTTTAATTAATATCTTCTCATAAATCGATACCTTATTTATAGGTCGAAATTCTTCTATTTTTGGTGTTCTTTGTTTTTTTTTGGTATAGGAATTACAATAGCTTTTTTTCACTCATTTGGGAATATTCCCTCCTTTAAGGATCTATTTCAATATTTCATAATTTTATAATATATAATTTTATACTTACTATTGTTACCATCCTTTTCATTATTTCAACAGTTATTCCTTCCTCTGTACCACTTTTGTTTCTTAATCTATTAACTATTCGATTTAATTCGCCTACATTAATTGTACTACACTAAAAACTTCAAATTTACTTTCAGTATATTTATCTATTATTAATTTCCAATGTATCATCACTTTCTAAAGTCCCTGATATGCTATCTACAAAATACACACTGAATCTCCCTGTATGTATTATCTCTACTCGTACTACTCTTTAGCAGCTCCAAGCGATCTCCTTTGTCTAGGATTTTTTTTATTTTTATCTAATCTAGATTTTAAATAATTTCTCTTGGCTTTTGTTACATTCATCAACCGCTTTGTTTCTCAGTTGACGAAACAATTCTCATTATTACTCTTGCTTATTCGAGCTAGTTTATAGATATATTTCATCTCTTAGATTTACCATTTGACGGATCACCTCGGAAAATCATTCCTTATCTCGCCACTTTGCAGTGTAATTTTCTTTCTAGGCGCAACCTCATCAAGACACTTTACAATCGCATTTATACTTAAATTCACCAAATTATTAACATTATTACCTTCGACAACATGTACATTACAATCAATCATTTTCATAAATTTTTCCATATCTATCTTCTATAATTTCTACATACAATCGTTTCTATTCTCACTCTTTTTCGCACTTACATCCCAATATAAGACAATCATTGAGTAAGGAGAGAGAGAAAGAGAGAGAAGGAAGGAAGGAGGGAGGGAAGGAGGAGGGAGGGAAGGAAGGAGGGAGGGAGGGGAGAGAGAGAGAGAGAGAGAGACTCAGACTTGCTTTTTACACGACGCTATAAACGACAACGAGAGGGAGAGAGTTATTAGTCCTAACACGAGTTTTTTCTCGTTGCTTCGCAACACTGTGCTTACGGAGCTACATTAACTTCTTAAGAGATTTATTTATTTCCTTATACTTACAATTCAAACAAACCGCACAGAAACCTTTCCTTCTAAACTTAAATTAACAAAATATATGAAATCTGTATTTTATAAGAAAATAATTTTGATCGTATTGTTATTTAAAGTAAAGCTTCGGTAGTTTAAAAGCTTAGGACGCTTGTACAGAATATAAGAGATCTGGATTCGACTCCCCCGAGGTAATATTTTTCGCAATAAATTTATTTATACAATAGTTTTTCAGTTCATTAACATCTTTCTAATAGGATGCCAGATTGGCATTAAATTATTAAATTGTTCATCAATTTAATTTGTGATATTACTATAGTAGTATAATTGCGTTTCTAAGTCCGAAAAATCATTTCAGCGCACTTCAAATGATTACATATTTATAAATTTACATATTTATAAATATAAATTTACATAGAAATTATTTAAAAAAAAAAAGGATCTAAGATTCAGCTTCGACTAGTAATAGGCATTAAACTCTTACTTGTTGTGTATTTACATATACTTAATAAATAATTTATTATTATTTATTTGAAGTAGTTTTTTAGTAAATTGAGTAATCATAGAAATGTTTAATTTTTTTATATAATGAAGTTAAAGTACCGAAATTGATGTGTGCAAAATTTTACAATAGATTAACGATGAAATAAAAGAAAAAAAAAAGTTGAAAATATAACTTCTCACATATAATTTAGTGACAGATAAGGCTCGCAGAACTTCTTTGACTAACTGCACAAAAACCATAAACTTTTCTCAAAAACGAGATTATAATATTTTTAAAAAATTACGATTTTAATGATCACAAAAAAGTAATAGGTCAACGACCATTCTGGAAAGATATTCACACATGCATGAACTTGCATATAAATTTAATCTCGAAAAGTAAATACAATTTCATTTTGCTTTCGTTTGATGAAGATGCAGTTCTTGATTTACTCATATGTTCCATGCTATTTCATTAAGATATATGTTTAATATTTTATCCAAATTATGCAGATATTTGTACTTTTGGATGGACCTTGATAAGGCACCTCTAATTTTCGACATTTTACTAAAGAACTTAAAGCATGACATGATTGAAATAATTTGTTCATAACTGTTGTATTTTTAATGAGATTCAACAATGCAAAAAATAATTTTAATAACTTTTGCATATATGAATTAATATCTGCACTGTTTTAAATTCATACACTATAGGAAAAAAAAATTAGCTTTCAGCAAAACTATTAATTAAGGAATTTTTTAGTAACCAAATATTTTGTTTATAAAACAAGAAATTTAGTTATTTTTGCAAAATAATTTAGGTATGTAAAGTTAACACTTCTACAATACTCAAGAATTCTGATTAGAGATCCCAATTCCTTTTGACGAGACAAAAAGTTCCCTACAGTTTATAACAAGAGTTCCGTATTTAATAATAATTTTTTAATAATTTAAAAAAAAAATGACGTGCTAACTTCTTTCCAAAATTCAAGATCGAATAGTTTTGAGCGGTTTGTGAATATCTAGAGTTCCTGATGCATAAAAAAAATTTCAAAAATAAAAAAAATAAAAAATTTTTGAAAAATTAATTTTTAAATATAGTAATTCTGATTGGAATTCCCCTGTTTCCTAAGGAGACGAAAAGTTTTCTATAATTTATAACGCGAGATTCGCTTAATAACGATTTTTAAATAACTTTTAAAAAATGAGTAATAATTTTTCAAAAAATAATTTTATAAAATGCTAACTTCTTATCGAAATTCGAGCTTGAATAGTTCTGAACGATTTAATAGTTCTATTTTATGAATATCTAGAATTCCTGATATATAAAAAATAATTTTGACATATAATAAAATTAATAAAAAAAATTGAAAATGTTTGAAAAAAATTTTTTATACAATAATTCTATGACATGTCAATTGATTTAAAACTCATCAAATAGGAAATAGGAATTCTGACCATAACGGTCTAATCTTTTTAATGCTTAATTAATTTAAAGTGAATTAATATATGTATACATATATATATATATATATATATATATATATACCACATTGTAATTACTACGTGCCGAAATTTTTTCGAACTTGAAACGTAGCTAAACTATTAAAATATGTTAATAAATATGTAATGTTATAATTAAATTTTTTGATGCTCAATAGGCATCTATTAGAGAGATATTAATATGATAAAAATCTGTAAATAAATTTATTTACTGCGAAAAATTTTACCTCGATCGAATTCCGAGATGTATTGATTTACATTTTGATGCGTGGAAGTTAAAAATTACTACAAAATATTATTCAATTCAAGGGATTAAATTATCATTGTTTCTAATAGTGTAATATAATCTGTTTCATTTATAATAAATTACATATTTTTTATTTAAAAAAGCATTACATTCTTCAAAATAATATGTACTGTACATATATTTTAAATATATGTTTATGCATCATGTAATGTTCCCGTAGATAAATTAATTCTATTTATCAATCTTGTTTCAATATTGCAAAAACAATTATTACCAAACAATTGTCATTTTACTGATTAGTTATTTATTGTGAATTGTTCATGTACGTGATTATATAAGCAAAATCAATAATCGCGCATTCAAATAAAATCTGTCTAAAGAATTTTTGTCAAACTCCACATATATTTTCTTTGTGCAACGATCAACTGATCAAGTCGTAAAGAACAGATTTTTCAAATTCGTGAATATCGAGATGTAAAATGGAATTGACACGTCAATGAAATATATCTATAATACCCGTGTAAGTAGACGCTAGTTTGTCTAATAGAAATCATAAGATTACAGACGGTCTTGATAGGAACAGATAGGAAATTAAAGTTATAATACGATAAAATATAAGTTCGCCGAAAAAACTCGCGATAAAATGTGTGCGATAAAATGTAATCCAGATCCAGAATTATCGTTACTATAAAAGGATCTTTTATCTAAACTTTCTGAGAAATAGATCGTGCTTATGAGGAAAATTGCGGAAAAAATCAATATGTAGCGGATGTCACTTTAATCGGGATTTCTTCGAATTCTAAATATATAATCCTTTATTTCTTATGGCAAGAATATGATTTTCTTAATAAGTAATTCCAAGTATTAATAGATAATAAAATTAATTTTTCTCTCAAGTAGATTTTTTGTTAGTTTTGTCGTTTTTAAAATTAAAAACTTCCTTCCTATTTCGTTAAAGAAAAAATCAATTATGAATTGAAAAATTTGTAATTATTGTAATTAAACATTCGTTCCATGATATATCAATTATTGTGCGGAAAGATTAGTTTTGTTGAAATATCTAAAAATTTAGCTACATTGAGAAAAATGTTTTGATTAAACAAAAAAAAAAGTCTAATAGGAATGACATTTTGTTTATCAGAATACAACAAATTCTATTTAGCCTCATAAAAATGCCAATTCTTGTTAGACCTTTTTGTTAATTTAATCAGAACATTTTTTTCATTGTATAAATCTGAAAATAATAATTATAATATATAACTATAAATCTGAAAATTTTGTTGAACTATAAAAATAATTATGTTGAACGCTCCAGCTGGTTGCTAGAATATCAAAACTTTTTGCAATTGCTCATTAAGAATTGAATTTCCTACATAATTATGTTGGTAGAATCAAATTATTTTCAAATCTTCATCTCTCTCTCTCTCTCTCTCTCTCTCTCTATTTAAATTGTTTAATTTAGTAAGTAATTATAGATTTGAAAAATTTAGTAAAATTATTTTGTGTATATTTCTTTCGATTCCTGCTAGGGATGTGGTCTCACTACGAATACCTTGAAACGTTTGATTAACTAATCAGAAAAGAATTTTATTAATTGATCAATCAAAGATTGGATTGACCAATCAATGTTTTAAAATATTTCTCAGCATCACGTTGATCGTACTCTATGTCATTTAAAAATAACTTGCATATATGAAGTATATGAACGAATTGTAAGATTTCCAAGTTGAAACACGTGTTTGGCCACTTAGCTCGCATGTTTGACACGATCGGTGTGGATGAATGAAAACGTGAGAAGCAAAGGTTGGAGGGCACGTGGCGAAGAAAAGGAAGGGCGAGAAAGGAACGCGTGAGAGGAAAATCGTTGCCACGGGGCCCTGCGACAGGGCGGGGGAGGGGAGGAAGGAGAATACAGAGCATTTGGGGGGAAATGTCTCGTGCAGAAAGTGACAGGCGGGGGAGAAGATCGCGACGAGGAAGAGTAGTGGCGGGGAAGAAGATCCGCGTAGGAGGAAGAGAAGCGGCGAAAAGAGTAAAGAGGCAGAGAAGAAACAAGCGAGGAAGCGCGCGCACGCGAAGGGAGCCCCGCGCGGACCTCCTCTCCTTCTCGAACGAGTATCGAACGCGCGCGTCGGCGACCACTATACGTAGTCAAGGTCGGTCCTTGCTCCTGCCGCAAAGCGGCGACCTTAGTGGGATGTATTATCCCTCTTCGCGCGCGCGATACGACGACCCTTCCTCTCTACTCTTCTACGGCTGCCGCCCTTTTGCCGCGCGGTGTAAATAAAGACGAACGGATCGCGCGCGCGTGTACTCTCCTGAGGCAAGTTCGTTAAACCCTATCGATTTGCGCGGCGAATGAACAATGAGAATCCCGCGGATTAAAAGTAGATCGCACTTTTGCCCCGATAACGAAGATGCTCTTCTATAACGACGAGTAAAGGCGCGTTCGCGAAAAAAATTGTTTTACTGCTCAACTAGTAGTACCTAACAATTTAGATAGATGTAGATTTGAAAATAATTTTGTTTGGATCACTAAAGTAATTGACTAACATTTAAACTGATTGCTAGAATGTTAAAACTTTTTGCAGCATTACTCATCACATTTGAGATTTCTACATAATTATTTTGATGATCCAACAAAAAATTATTTTCAGATCCATTTCAAATCTAACTACATTTTTAAATATTTTAATAAAACCATTCTTTGCACGAAGAAAAATGGAATCTTACATTTAAAGTGTAATTTTGCTGTTCCGAAGAAAATAGAGCGGAAATTTTATATTTGATACTTTTAGTTTCCGTCGCGTTATTAAATCACGAATTTTCAAAGATTGGTTAAACATATGCTATTCGTGTGAACCATATGTATTGTACATTAATATAAAAACATATTAATATAAATAACAAGGCCAAGCAGATAATATAAGCGAAAAAAATTATCACTAAGTTATGATATTTTAAACTGGAGTGACTAACGTCAATTACTACAGTCCTGACTCGATGACAAATTGTCTCCGTCATTCTGTATCGACAGATACAGAATGACGGAGACAATTTGTTTCAGGTGGACAGTGTCAAGCGAATGGCAAAATAAGAGACAAATTTATGAATTTTAAGTTACGTGACACGTCATGCAGGCTATATATACATACTGAGTTCCGATATTATAAAAATACCAGAGATATATACAAACACTTATAATCCATAACTCAAGAATAGAAATCATTTCATATTAGATATTACATATTACGTGCAAAAACCTTCCTATTGTTATATTAGTACCAATGACTTATTTACGAGAGGTCACTAGCGATTATAATATACAAAAATTACCATTGATACAAATTGATACTTTTATCTCGGATTCTTTAAGATTATCTAATACTACCTCAAATTATTCCAGATTATCAAATACTACCTAATATTATCCAAGATTATCTTAGAGTATTTAAAATTACGTCATATTTTCTGAAATTACCCAAAATTTTTTCAAATTTACTTATCTAAGATTATCTTGTACGAGTACATAAAGTATTATTTTCTTCACATCACTCTAGAATATCTTTATAGACCACTATGATAAGTATCTTCCAGAAGATCGATTTTAGCTTTTCACTGCTTAAGAAAGAAACGCAACTTTATAAAACAAATATTTATTGCATACAGGAACACAAAAATATAAAAATTTCGTAAACAGAATATACTATATATGTATTATATATATATATATATATATATTATATGTATAAATAGCAACAAATTCGACTGCTCGTAACGTTTGAGATTTTTTTAATATCAATATCCAATTAAATATAAATATTAATAGATAAAATAAAAACACCAATAGTAACACAGACTTTTTGTTAAATGATATCACAACTTAATATTAAATTAAAAATTTTACAACTACTCAAGTATAAATAAAAAGGTACATATGCGAAACAAATATCTGAAAATTTTGTATGTACTTAAACATTATTAAAGTCTTGATGTAATTAAAACTTTTTTTAATTTTTTCAACTGTTTTATAATCAGTTTTCTATCAGATTGAGAAATAGTTAAAGGATTAAGGGAATTATAATACTCTGCATATTAATAGGGCCATAAAATGTATATCTATTCTCAATTTCTTGAATATCATTTTTTTGCGGCCACTCGAAAACTTGTAAATTTTTAAACAGAAATTTTATTTTAAACATTTTATTAGTATATTATTGTAAAAAGGTATAAAAAATGATCGTCAATGACGTTCACTAACTTCAAAAATCGAAGATTATCTTATATTATCTTAGATTATCTGAGAACTATCTGAGAATACTTTAAGAATACTACTTAGAATTATCTACAGATTAATTGATGTTACTCTTACATTACTTAGGATTTCTTATTAGATTACCCAAGATTACCTGAGAACGCTAAAGATTATTTAGATTTATTAAAAATTATCTTGAATTACTCAAAATTTCGTTTATAACCTCCGACATTTCGAAACACAAATGATAAAGAAAAATATTCATTATGATATGCAATTCTTTTGAAATTCTTTTTATTACGAAAATATTCGGTTACCAAAAATAACTCCCCTCGATTTAGAATTTTTTAAATCGCGCTATTCGCAGATTATTACTGAATTATTTAATCCTTGTACAAAAATTATCTTAGTGACCAATCCCTCGCTTATTTATTAAATAGACAACAATAAGAGATACAATTTACAATTTTTATTAATTATAGTAATTCCCTATAATTATTAAAAATTATCAATTTTAATGCATATTTTCTTATCTTGGAAAAACTTTTCAGTTTCTGCTTTACAAAAAAACTGAAAATTTAATTAAAAAAAAAAAGAACTTTTCAATATATCAAATAAATGTTCAAGAAAATGTGAAATATTTATGTGATGAAAATATCAGTAACAATACTTGAGAATATTTATTTTTGAAAGAAATTTGTAAGATTTTATATGTATTATATTTTAAAATTTATGGATTATGGAAGATGTAAAAAAAAGACTAAGATATTGAATAATCTGCGCATAGCGCGATTTAAAAAAATTCTAAATCAAGGGGAGTTATTTTTGGTAACCGAATATTTTCGTAATAAAAAGAATTTCAAAAGAATTGCATATCATAATGAATATTTTTCTTTATCATTTGTGTTTCGAAATGTCGGAGGTTATAAAGCTCGCTTTTTATTGTTCAACTCGATTCTCTCTTTCTCTCTCTCTCTCTCTCTCTCTCTCTCATTCTCGTATCATCATCGCGCATTGTATCTCCATGAGACGCAAAAATTCATAAGGAGACGAGAATAATCGATCGATCACTTCCTTTCCATTGCACCTATCTCGACTCTGGTACTCGTAATTTTTTGCGCGTTGCACAATACCATCTATAATATATTTATATACCGAAAACTATCATTACAGTGTCAAGAATCTATAATTGCCGAGAAACGAGATCACTTATGAACACAAATTAATAATTTTATGCCTACAAATTCTTTTCAGATCATATATAAATTTTGAAAATTTCAGTTGTTTATTGTTGTATTATCTGTGAAAATTATATGTGTTCTGCATCGCGAGCAGATTAAAAAATACGAAAAGATTTTTCTCCGTCCTTGTCTAAAAATCTAATTGAAAATTATAATTTATCCTTGATTCTCTTATACGTACAGTTAAATGATTTATATAATAACTGGAACAGGTTGTGACTTTATACAGTTTTAGTATTCTCAATCAAGTTTTTATAACTCTTTTTCAATCAACAATCTTTATGAAATATAAGGTATTTCACGCGATTAGCATGAGACACAACAAGATTATTGCAGTTTGTAACAGTTGCATTGTAATTAAATATGATATCGAATAGTAAAAACTGAAATTAAAATGCATTATGCGCTTGTAACTCATAAATATCAATGTTGATGTTAAAATATTGCTAAAGTAAAATCTGCTTAAAATCAAATGAGAAAATATCATTATCTATTTGCATTTACTTAATTCGCAAAATCTTTTAACACTGGAATACACATCGTCCGCTGATGATATCCTGCTAGCTCGAAAGTACCAATTTTCTATTTGTTTTTGAAGTTAATGAAGAGTTATTTAAATATTATTTATATTATTAAAATTATTTCTTTTATATTAACATTTTTATATTCTATTGTATAGTTAATATAAAAAAAGAAAAAAATTGAAATGATTCCAAATGCACCATTGGCGATTTTCATACATTAAAGAAAGTAACAATTATAGTTTAATAAAGTATATTATGATGATGGCCTTTGATGGATTATATGTAATAAAATAATCGTACCAACAGCGGGTGCTTTCCTTTTGATTTTGCGGGACCAGACCTCGAAGCAGTCCTCGAGCGCGAGGTTCCAGAATTTGTCGAAGGCGACCACATATGCTTCCACATGTCCCCTTATGCCGTACGCGTTCCTCGTGTAGACCTTTGGCACAAAAAACGGTTGATTATGCCTTTTAGATCGCGACGAGTCCTCGTGTTCCAGGTAAAGATGAGTCCTCGTGTTCGTCGAGGAAAGAGACGACAATCGGCATTTCCTCTTCATTTTCGATCATCATCACCAATGAATCGTTTGAACCGCGTCACCGAAATACGAAGTAACAAAGTTCAAACGTTACATTGTTAACTCTACATTACTCGTGTGAATTTTTTTAATGTAATTATTTGTGTGACACATTTGTTTTGATACTTCAATATCATATGTCAATTTTTATTGTTATACAATATTTGTGATGATTTACAATT
>Ga0157364_1004457_pt1 | contig 13994 bp, 8 predicted proteins | sample AttsexASBM2_FD_111476 | JGI IMG/M metagenome (GOLD analysis project Ga0157364, IMG submission 111476) | Fungus gardens microbial communities from leaf cutter ant in Ribeirão Preto, State of São Paulo, Brazil - Atta sexdens ASBM2 | ecosystem: Host-associated > Fungi > Mycelium > Unclassified ... | reverse complement strand
TATTGTTACTACCGCAACTAATAAGAATACAGTAATACTAGACGAAGTAACTGGACGAGTGTCTAGGAAAATTGTACATATTTCAAGGTCAATATCCTTTCGAAGACGTGTCAGAAAATGTAAAATTTTGTGCAAAGGAGAGAATAAAAGAAACCCTGCTTTAGGTTGGTCGAAATTCAGAGAAAAGGAGATTTCCTAATGTCACATCGCATCGGGGTAATTGGTAAATGAGGGGAGCTTACCGGAATGAGTGGACTGCCTGCCGGTGGAGGCTTGGGTCGCGGCTGACGGTGGCGCCCTGGCCGTCTGGTCCTCGCTGCTGGGACCACTGCTGGCCCCGCTTATCGGGCTTTCCGCGCCTCTGGGCACGTTGTCCGCTAGAACCCCCGTGCCCGGCATGGCGCGAGGTGTCACCGGACTCGGACTCGGCGAGAATAATGAGGCAGCCGTCGAGTACGCGTGGGACTTGAGGTCGATCGGCGATATCCACATGTCCTCCAGCGACACGCGGCCCCGCGACTCCACTAGACCGGGCGTGCTCTGGCACCTGCCCATGGCAACTGGAAATTTACATCTTGTTTTAGTAAAAGCGGAGTTTCCATTGCGCGGGACATCAGCTTTCAATATAATAATATTAATTATTTATTTGCATTAAAACAATTTATATCGAATATTTTTGATATTAAGTTGTACGCTTTGTACAGATTCAAATTTAATAATTAATGTTTCTTTGTTAAATATAATCTCTATAAATAATAACAATAAATTTAAATTAAGCGTGATTAAATACTTTCTCTTTACATAGAAATGAAAAATTGAATATCTGTTAAGAAAATTATTTATTATTATAGGACGAGCTATAATAGGTAAGGAATGCAATTTCAGTAAAACAGTTTAAGAAATACGTATTTAACATGTTTTATATCTGATTCTGTGTACCAAAAAATTAATATGGCAGAATAAATGAATTGCTTTCGCAAATTCACGTTAAGTTAAATAACATAAAATATATTTTTGTGTTTCATTTATAGATTCTCGAATTTCAATCTGTTTGACAATCTGTTTTCGCACAGATAGGATTTTATTTTAAAAATCGTGACGATCCGATGGTCCAAAAAAAAAGAGTTGCGGTATTACCATACTATGTCGCTATGTCGCTTTTTCATCTTTCTGGAAGTAAAACTGCCGTCGCGCATGAAAAGCTCAACCGTAGTCGTCAGAATTTATGAAATACGGGAAAACAACGAGAAGAGCTAGCCATTTATTTAGGATATCATTCATTCGTGATGCGTGTTATCCATGCATCGTGTTTACGCACGTCGTGACTGATACGATCCGTACGTGCTCGAATTTCCGCTTTGAGGTGCGTTGACATTTAACCACGACGTTGACAGTATTCAGTATATCAATAGTACGCCATTTCACTTTGATGCAGATTTTCCGATCATCGAGAACGCATGATCTTTCGATTCATTACAGATTTCCGCTTCGTGATGATATTACACCCTTACACGAAGACATAACAATCATGAAAGATAAATGAGAGAACTTTGCTCCATTGGTAAAAGTTCGCATCAAACAATTCATGTTAGAATTTAGGATAGAATTTTATAATTTTTTTTTCAAAAAGGATGATTTGATAGAACTATCTAAAAATTCAGCTAGATAAAGAAAAATAATTTTGTTACATCGTCAAAATAATTATGTAGAGTACACAAGTAGGTTGAAATAGAATGTCAAAACTTTGTATAATATTGCTCATCACTTAGTATTATTATTATTGTATTATTATTGTATTATTGAACATTATTGTATAGTAATTACGAAACACTCTATAGAAAGAATAATTAAACGGATAACAAATCCAAGATAAAAATAGAACGAATAAAAATAGAATCTTATATAATTATTTTGATAATTCAACAAAATTATTTTCAGATTTGTAAATTTTTTGATAGTTTAGCAAAACCATTCTTTTCATATGATATTGTACTGTGAATCTTATGTGCTATAAATTTTATAATTTTATGCTTTCTACGGAAAACATTTTAAAAATCTAAGATAATTATATACATATATCTATGTATATAAAATATATGTTAAAATATACGCCTGTAACAAGATATATAGCATACAAAATAATATATATTAAATATTTATCCTAAAAATCTTACTGTTGAATTATGAATCATTTATAAATTATGGGGAGGGCTTAACGATAACTATTAAATTTATGCAAAAGTGACAAGAGATATCTAGGTCAAAAGATGCGGGTTGTGAAATAAAAAAAAATTATGTAAAGCAATTAGCAATAGAAATACGTTCGTGTATCGTACTCGTAAATATTTCTAGTCAAAGAGATTTTTTTTTAATAATTCGATTAATGGTTATGTAACGTGTCACGGATCAGTTAAATTGAAGATCCCTCCGTAATTAAATAAAGTGACCTTTAAATATCAAGGGAGGTAAATCGCGGATCAAGACGCTAATAGCGAACACGACGGCAAATCCAAAAAAAATTGTTATCTTCGTGACGCACGAAGTATGGGAATTCTTTGATGCTATTTCAATTAGAAGTCTAAGTATAAGTTACATCGTTTAGCTTTTTTATGCTTTTTAGCAAAAGTCCTTCATCAATTTTGCAATCCGCGAAAAGTCGCATACCTTTAGATTTGTAAACGTTACGACAGCAACATGTCTTTGTTCACTTTTATGTTAATTAGAGGACATTGCACCGATAACAATAGCCGACAGCAGATCGATAGGCCGGATCTCGTTCTCGGCATCGCCTACGCATGCAGCTTTTCCTCCTCTCTCGTCACTCGCCGCTGCGCCGTAACTCACGTTACGCATTACACTTATTACAGCGACCTAATTTTTCATACGTTATCCTTCATAGCAACGTAAAAGTACATTGACTCGTGCAACGAGATGAGTGCCGAATGAAAATCTGCCGTTTTGATAGTGATGAATGGTTCGAGAAGTTTATAAATGAAATAAATTTCAACGTAAGCGTATTACTGGAAAATATACGATGATAGACCGGCGATAGCTCGCGTCCTTAAAAAAAACATAGCGATATCTCTCAAAATGTGTACTCGAGCAGAATATCTCATTCTATTCAACGTTTTTACGACTTAAAATTCAGTGTATTAACATTATAGCTTTCGGACCTTTCATCATATTTTCTTAGAAGAGAAAAGAAGCAAAAGAATATAAACAAAGAACATGAAAATAAAATCTTTTTTATGTTCTCTCTTATAGAGAAATAATATCTGTTTAAAATTAAATTAAATCTCAGATTTTCTTCGGTTTTTATAAACTTTACAGCGTTTGCACTTTGTAATACATCAAGATTTGTTAAATGACTTTTCCGCTGTTTTATTTTTGTCTTTTATATTAAAAGGATCTATTATTTAAAAAGGAATACAGTTAGAAAATTTGTGTTAAATTTGACACATTTTACATGTTTTAAATGTTTATCCAAATTTTTATATTAATTTAACATAAGATAAATACATTAAAAGTATTACAAATATTATGCAAAAAAAAAACACGAAAATGTAATATTGAAACAATTTATACGTAAATTGGAAGCATATTTCTTCAATACACTTATATGTAAATATATTATGTTTTAAATTTATTATATTAAATTGATATGTGTTATATTAATTGATATGTGTTATATTAAATTGATATGTGTTATATTGATATATGTATATTTCATATATTTATCTTAGAATTTACGTTTTAAAATACATTATTCTTATATTATTCATATATATTTGTTCATTTACTTACAAATTATGTTGTTTTAAGATTAAGAAATATTGAATATCAAATTAGCATAAAATATTTAAATAACACAATCACATTATATTAAACTAATACTTAACAATACATTACAAATTCAACACAAACATTTTATCAGATTTAACAAATACAAAATAATGTATTTGTGTAGCCACTAACTTTTTATTACGAATAAAATCCCATTTCTTTCTATTTTCTAATTTATTTTCGCCTGAAATTTACGATTGAAGGGACAGTGATTTTGCAAAATCCTTATGTCTGCACATATTTTTGCTAGAAAACGGAAAGTATAGACCGAAGCCCGTACTCAACCCGTGACACGCCGACCCATAGGCCGAAGTTGATATTGCCATATCATGATATTCCAACTGTCATTTCCGCGTGTTTTGGATCAATGAGACATCCGGAAGGAAAGAATTGCCGTGACTTTTACAGCCATTTATCTCCATCAGCGTGGCATCGATTTTCGCTATTAAGTATCCGCCTCGTTCATTCTTCGCGCTTTTACGTGTGCTAAGAATTAGGTCACGAAAACATTTCGCATGCGGATGAGTGAATCCTGAGATAGAGATATTCTCGAGGTAGAGATGTGTCTCGAGATAGCGATATTCGCCGTCGTGTATTTAGCGTTAAACGCGACCATCTAATTTCCATCTCACACTTACCCTGCGTGCGTTTCTCGCATTAGGCAAATGAGACATATAAGGGAAACATGTAAAACAGTGGCGGCGAATTTGCGGCATGCGGCAGTGAATCGAGATACCATGATTTTCCCATACAAAAATTATATATGTTTGTTTTGTATAAAATTTAAACATCTTAAAATAACAACATGAAATAAATATATTTATATTATTATATTTATATTGAATAAAACTGATAATGAACTGATAAGACTAAACATATATGAATAAAAAATGCTATATCCGTTTAAGATTCTTTGTGTCTATTTCTTGTAAATTTTTACAACTTTCAGTTTAAGCCAACTTTGTGCCTATTTATTAGTCTTAAAATACAGTCTTAAACCAAAGCTGAAGTAATATCACAAATTAAATTGCAAGCAATTTAATATTATTGCTGCAAATAAGTATTTTAAAAAGCTGTTAATGATGCTAATAAGAATCTTAGAAACTGTAAATAAAATAAGCTGACGTAAATAAAATGAACATAACGTGAAACTGGAAATTGAATAAATTTACAAGAAACCAAATATATGACATTTTTCATTCATGTATGAAATATATTTATTTTATATTACATTTATGCATTTTATAATATTAAAGAAAAACTTATAAATAGAAAATAAATTGCAAAGAATGTGTTTTATTAATATCCATTTAAATTCTCGCATTAAAGATTCTCATTTCATAACTTCCTCTTAAGTTTAACAAGACTTACAGCTGGCTCATAGAGAGCAACGTAGCCGCATTTCGTTTAAACGCGCATTGAAAGTTCTGCGCCACTCAGGAATATATCTTTCAAAAGCTTGACCAAAGTTCCATGATCGAAAATCTTTCAAGACGTTAACGTGCGAGGGTATCGAGGATCACATAGAGCGATGGCGATGCTGAAAGGGCTCAGTGAGGTGAAGACGTGATTTCGCTGTACCATTCAAAAGATTTTCGTCAGCGCGTGTAGTAATAGGTGTAGCAGCGAGCTGAGGAGTTTAATTAATTAATCCGGAACTGTGCGACGAGCGCAAAGCGGCCACCCTTTGCTCACTTTGTGGTACAAGGTGGCGGAGTTCGCCGTCCGCGCTGTTGTTATAACACGCGAAACTTTCGAGCACGGGCATCGTCGTGGAAACTATGGCAAACATAATACAGTCGTTTATCCTTCGCATAGCTTCGGAGATCCGTAAGAGAAAAATAAAATTGCTGAATGAAGTTGTTGAATTTCCACCTGTATACTTGGGGCAAAGGTTCAGATTATTTCGCTTTGTGGAAGATTCAAACGGGAAGTGGTAGTATTGCAGCGAAGATCTTATCAAATAATATACCGAGCAAATTTATGTAACTCAAACAATTTCGTAAATTTTATTCAATTGCGAATTAAATCTATGCTTAAATTTTGCTTTAATAATTTTGAATGACGTTGACGAGAAACGGTTATAAAAATTGTACAGGAGCATCTTTTTCAACATCGTGTGATGGTATTTGTCAGTGTCAAGTTAACTTTTTGAAAACTTTTCTGTAGAGGTTAAACCTTCAAAAACCAACTTTTCATGCGCGACAACCCACTTTCATTAGATGCTCGTTATGTTTTGCAGAAGAAACGAGAAAGGATTACGCGGAGAGTACTGCAAGCGTTTTTTTCAACAAAAATTTAGATCGAGAAGAATATTTTGAATGACGGTTTTTCGGAAATAAGAGTGATACGAGATAGACTTTTATATCATAAGCCCTCGAGGCAGTCAACTAGTATTTGCAATATTTTTTGGACGCGAGGAAAAGAAATTTAGTACCTTCGATAAAACTGTTTAGTTGAGATATTTTTTAACAGCAACCAAACATTTTGTTTATATAATAAAAAATTTAATTGTTTTTGAAAGTAATTTCTTTATCATGTAGATAATAAAAAATATTTGTTTATATAAGTAAACAATTTAGTTTGCGTAAAATATTACAGTTTTGTCCGATACATTTCAACTAAAAATTTTTATTCGATATATTTCAACCAAATTTCTGTTGTTTCAGTGAAATTTTGGATCACGGAATAAAACATTTTCCTATAGTATATTTTACAGCTGTCGCGATCCGAAAGACAGCCATGAGACAGAATGGAGAAATTCATCGATGAATTATCACTTTATTAAATTTCAACAATATTTCTTGTTATATTGAAATTGGAATTTATACATGAAAAAATTAATGAAAGATGAGAAAATTAATATCGATCAAGCAAGTTAATAAAAAGTTAATTCAAGTTTTTGCGAAGAAAACTTTAGCAACAGTTAATCAAATAAAAACTTATCAAAGCTTGTTCAATTATATTTCTATCTTTATTGAAGAATGGATATATTTTTTTAAATCAGTTATCTCGCGAGTTAAAAAGTTGGAGTAAAACTTGATTCATTGATTTTAATAAAAAGCGTTCGGGATGTAGTTTAGTTTCGTTTCAATCGCAAGAAAATAACAAGTTCCGGAGTAACTATTGTGATCGAGTGTCAAAGATGACTGCTAAGGCTCTTCTCTGAGATGTCACGCGGAGATATAATATATCTATTTCAAAGCATCTTTAACGACTATTATACTCAAAACTCCAATCTAACGTTCCACAATGGTTAATTTGTTAATGCGTCGTAGCAGCGACGAGCACATCTTGATGGAATCCTCTATTCTTGGTTCGAAGTTCTTCGGATGGCATCCGCATCCCGAAGAACTTACCTTGCCGAGGGCGCATAAACTTCCGTGAGTCTAGCTATTTTAACGATGGTAACGAGGAAAGTTTCAGGCATTCAAAGCGTTTCGGTTGTGCACCAAGTTGCTCGCAAGACGCGACGCGTTCGCAATCGTATTCGAACCTGTTTCGCGCAACTCTGAGAATGAGTGAATTGAAAAGCAATTTTAAATGTATTTCCACCATGTTGATACCAGCTTCGCGGCGGATGTAGTGCAGATCGTACAAACGATCTTCGAATCACTTGCGAAACACGCCTAAGACAGACGTAAAAAGAAAAATAAGCCGAATTACAGAAAGAAATGCAAGAGTTTCTTTCGAATGTCGATACTTCACGAGTTATCACAGCCTTCCCGTTCGTTAAAGTTTCATTAAATAAAACGAGAGAACATCGTCGTAATCAAGTCTATTCAAGATAACTGAGAAGTTTTATAAATCCGATTTTTTGTTATCAGCTGTTAGTTAAAAAAAATCTAATTTATCAAGTCCAAGAGAGAAATTCGATCGAGGTATATGTCTTTAAAAGCTTTTTAACTTTCTCGTGAAAAAATTCGAAAGTTGTTCCGATCATCCGCGTTTTGAGAGGGGTGTCTCATCGATTTGTCTTATTTATCTGATGCCGTTAAAGAAACACGATAGCTATTTGTATGTACTTGATGCGCGAATATAATAGAGACGAAAAAGGTAGGCTCGACTCACCTTTCTCCAGAGGAGCTCTCTTGTACTTCTCCAGCCTTTTGACTGCAATGGCTTCAAGGCGCACCCTGGCAGCCGGATATTCCTTGAGTACGTCCCACATGTCCTTCTTGCTGAGGACGAAGAGGTCCGAGTAGCCGACCGAGCGCACGCTGGCTGTTCGCCGGTTACCTGCGTCGATGTAGCCATTTATTGGTTATCGGGATGCATCAAGCTTTCTTATGTAACGCACCGTGATCGATTTGTCGATCGTTCCGCCGTTTTACCTACAGTAGACCCGCTCTCATTTCCTCAGCCCGGATGCACGTGGTTCCGATTGCACGCTCGATACGTCCGCGCGCGCGTGCGAACTATCTCTTTAAGATCCTTTTACATCGTTTTATACTCGTACAAAAGCACAGTAATTTTGATTAATCGAGTTCGTTACGGTTCAGTCTTCTATGTTAATTGATTGCCAGGTCGCTCAACTCGTTTTCCCGACTTTTTCAGAAAGACATTTAATCTTCCGATGTTTGTTGGCTAAATTGATGGATAATAGCGGATACGAATTAATTGTCTCACGGTTTTACCATATTTATCCGCTTCCGAGCGTGTTTTTTTTCGCATCTTTTTCGCGGAATAGAATGTAGTTAACTTCCAGTAGAAAAAGAAAAACCCACAAGCTAGACTAATGAAGTAGTTTGCCCAGAATGTGATAATGATGCAGCCGAGCTATTGTTTACAACTTTAATTGGTGACAACGATATTTTATATACCGGCGTAAAAGACCGCGTAATTAACAAGGTAACGAAGAACATAATGAGCAATTGCTTCAGACTACAGACGTACGTGCAAGTCTGAAAAGTAGCAATAACAGACGCTACCGAGCACGAATTTTCTAAATTTTGGGGAAAGATTTAACCATTAGATAAATGTTTATATTCAGAAATTCCGCTTCATTAGTATGCTACGAATATATCTGAACTGTAATACAAATTATAATAATTAAGCTTAAGGCGACGGGAAATTCTTTTAGCACTTGATTGAAAATTATGTTTACACGTCCACGTTGAGTCGGTAATTATGGCATGCGGCATACGTCTCTCTGTCACTATGAGAATTGTAAATAACCAGTCGCAATTCGCGTCATATATTATTCAGAAAGTTTTCAAACGCAGCCGTTCCCTCTGCTCCGTTTTTCGCTCGGTTTCAAATATCGTAATACGCGCGGAATCGTTAACCGTACATCGAAGAAATTTAGCGGATGGAAATTCCGCTTCCATATTCCTCAAGTATTTGAACTACTTATTTCAAACGGTCTTATCCGATAAATAGACTCCGACATGTTATGAAGGATACAAATTACCTAAGAGTATTTTATCTTTTCAAAAGTTGCGAGATATTTCGGTAAAATAAAATTTTATTGTTCGAACGTTGTGTATTTATTAGTTACAATTCATTAAGTAACCAGTTTAACGAGATGCTAATTCACAGTTTATTTATTAAGTAGTAAGTTTAACGAGTTGCTAATTTTGCGATTGTTATTCAATTACGGTACGATGATTAAATAAGTTTATTGTACATTTTCGACGGAAAATTCTGCGATTAATTTCTCGAAAATAACGTGTATAAACAGACGATGTGCAAATTTTACCTTATTTCCTATTATTATACATCTTAATTTTAATAAAAGTGTATCAATATACTTATGTTTTGCTGTAGTTTCTTTGGCAACGATTTTCTTTTACCGCTGTTTGTATCAAATATTACTTGTCAGATACTACTTGCATAGATAACGTTAATATATTTGCGATGAACAATATATCAATACTTGATAGTGGATATATTTTTGAAGAAAGGTAGTCTATTTTGTTTTTTTCTCGATAATTTTTTTCTTTATACTGGAATAGTGAAAATAAGATAACAAAATCGGCTAACTTTCTTCATGAATAAATCAAAGCAACCAAGTTATATAACTTGATGTTTCAAAAGCTAAGATAAAGGATACTACTGTAGAAACTACTGTAATCAATTTGTACATGTGTATATGTGTGTGTGTGTGTGTGTGTGTGTGTGTGTGTGTGTGTGTGTGTGTGTTCGTGCGTGCGCGCGCGTGTGTGTGTGTGTGTGCGCGTGCGTGTGTGTGTGTGTGTGTGTGTGTGTGTAAATATAGATATAATTTAATATTAATAATTGGTAATAATAATTTGGCGGATCTGAATGCAGGCCAATACAATCGTACGAAATCAGCACGCATTACAGAAGTAAAAATTACAATTATCAATAAGAGCCTACGTTAGGGAGTGATGACGACAAATTGTGAGAAAGATATGTGAATGGTGCAATGAATAATAACATGATAATATATCGCGTGAGAATGGAGATGTTCATAGGAAGCATTTGTAAATGACGCTCGAGCACAATGATAATTCTCGCAGACAATCAAATCGCCTGCATTAAAGCCATAAATCGTGATCGATTTATATAAGCAAATAAATCAGTCATTTACAAAAGCTATCCCTCAATTGTAAATGTTATAATAGATAACAATTAATAGATATGCAAATGTTATAAGAATAAGAAATGTACAATCCCAGCGCAGCGTGGCGTTGCAGCATCGATTGTGAGAGTCAAAGATATGATGCTGAAAGGGGCGCGAATAAGGAACTGGATCCGAATCGATCCAGTTTTAAGCTATTTCTTCTAATAGAGCTACGAAAGCGAAATAGAAATTGTGAGTACGATTGATTAAAAATATGATTCATTAAAACCTTATCGACCGGTACGCCTTGCTGAGTCGCCGTCTGCTATTTCGTCTACGCTTGACACACTTACTATCTATTTTTGAATAAAAAAAAAGAAGAATAATTTCGATACGTTATTGAACGATGATTCGATCTGAATCTTATCTCTTTAGCCTCGTATTCTTCACTTAGAAACGTGAGTGTCACTAAAAATTCACGATGAATCGCACAGGCGTAAGTCAGGCGCCATAAAAAAGAAGCTTTCAATCCTGATATTTTACGACGTACATCATAATTCGGTCGGTCGTTCCGGTCGATCGTAAATAAAAAAAAATAAAATGGAGTACAGTAGCCGTGAGAAAGACTGAAGAAGAGTGGAGACTAAAGGGCAATACGTGTCACGGGCCTTATTCAAAATGCGTCGACGGTCTCGCAACGACGGACTTCGCCGCGTGTGTTCTTACGGAATTAACTGTTACTGTTTACTAGATAAGCAGAGTATTATAAAAATTCTGACCCAATGCAAACACAATACAAAATTCAAATGTAAATGATACGTTTGCACGACTGAAAACGCCTGAGGAATCCACGGCAATATCTGGCACGACCGGCACTTTGTTATCTACGAGTAACAGCATATGAAAAGCTTTTTACACTTTCGCGAGAGACAATATTGCCCGGTTTTGTAGATACAATACGTAACGGAGTTACAGAAAACTTGTGTTTGCTAAAAATATGAGCCGGCATAAATAAGGGAAAAATTTTTTATCAGCTATTTTTATAAAAAATATAGAGTAACATAAAAGATTAAATTCTTTTAATTTAATAACGACGGGGATCGAGGTTCTAAAAATACGAGGAGGAAAATTCAATTTGACCCAGATTAAGATCATTTAGATGGGGGCCGAAACGCTGCTCTTATTAGCTCAAAGTTTCTTTATGGCAAATGCGAATGCAATGTTCGTCCGAGAAAAAGAGTTTTCTAAAAGAAATTCGATAGGGGAAAAAAGTTCGTGCCGTCCCCGGGGCGGCTCTTTATACGCGCGGGGGGGCGTTGGATGGTTTTTTTTTTTTTTTTTTTTTCGTCTCAACGAATCATTCGAAGAGAGCCGATCTTCGAAAACAAGAAGAGACCCGCCATCGATCCTGCGCGGATGGCTCTATACTCTATCCTGACAAGCGAAAGCAATAGAATTGTCGAAGTAGAGAAATTGAAGCAATATTTTGCATTGCCAATCCTTTTTTTCGCTGTCGAGAGGTAGCGAAGTCCTAGAAAACGCACGAGTGATTTCGCGATGCTTTAGAAGTCGGTTTTCGTATCACGTCCATTAAATTGTGCAAAAAAAAAATGTAAGCGAGGAAAAAGAAATTTGTCCTTGTTAATTCTTTCATCGATGTGCGCTCGAGGAATGCGAATGATTATTTGAGTTTAGTAGTATATGTAGTTTGTTGCTATTCAGTCATTTGATATAGTACGCACGTGTTATGAAATTAATCTACTGAAACCTATTATTATCTAGAATCTAGATTATTTATTAACTACTTGTTTATATATTTTTTCCTACACAAATATTTTTTCTATTTCTTATATTAAGTTCTTTAATTTGTTAAATTTCTTTTTATAACAATATGTTCTTTCTATTTTTTACACTCTTTTTTAATTTGATTTAATTTTCATTTCGCATTTAAAATGAAAACGATGCATTCTGTGAAAGAGACACGTGAAGCTTCTAATTCAACAGTCAAATTCTGCAGTAAATTTGTGGTGATTATACGTGCCATAAATTCTGCGATAAATCTAATAGGAAAGTATCCTATACAGCCGGCAAAATTATCCACGTAGGGTAGGATAATGCAACGTCAATCACAGTTAAATTAGATAAAGCTCGTCTTTCAGTGTGTTTGAGAGAATATAATATCACGACGTGATATCAGAGATGGTAAAACTAGTTTAATTCCCTGTTTATTTATTTAATATTTTAAATCTACATTTGCTTTAATTATTATTTAATTTTGTTCCAAATGTATTTGAAAATTATACTTATTATACTTTGAAAACAACCGAAAATAAGCTTTTAATAATGCAATGTTTATCGCTAATATTTCTCTTGTGCAGATTGGAACAGTTATTGAGAAATTTGAGATAAATGTATTGTTGACATTTCTGTTAATAACAAGAAGTATACCATTCTGAATTAAATAAATAATAATGAGAAACGCACGTTAATATTATTATACAATTGAGGAAATAACGTGACATCGATAATAATACATTGATATGTAAATTTTTACATATCGTAAATTAGTTTGAGTAATTGAGATTTGTATTCCGTTTATTATAAAAAACTTTTATTGAAATTGTAATCAGGAAAAAGTAATTGTATGTAATTTTGTATGTAATTGTATGTAATTTTTAGTAAATACAAATTTTAATACCTTTTTAAAATTTATATCGGCTTTTTTTAAAATATCATTCGTATCGTAACTATTTATCCAATATAAAAATCAAAGGAAGGATATTCATCGAAGCTAAGGGAGTGATAATTAATTCTATTAATTTTGTTTGGAGATTAGTAATCGATATATGTATATAAATTCTGTTTACCGCGCGGGCGTCGTTGCATGAACGTCGATCGCGATTAAAAAGGTGAAAATCGACAAGTGGGACAAGTCTGCGAGAAAAAGAGAGATAGTGAAAAATTGCTAGAGAGATCGTTTTTAGATCGGCTCATACCGGCTCGACGGCTTGCCCTCTCACAGAGTGGTAAGAACGTGAAACGTGAAAACGTGATCGTGAAAAACGAAGGGGGACAGCTCACGGGCCCCTGGTCCGTTTGGAATATTTACCGCACTCTTTACCTGCGGTCCCCATATTGAGAATGCTGATCTCCCCGAAGTAGGAACCCGCCTTAAGGGTGGCGAGCACCGTCTTCCCGTTGTCGGCTACCACCTGCAGTCGGCCCCTATTCACTATGTACATCTCCTTTCCCACCTCACCTGCAATCGCACAAAAGCGACACTTAAGTTAATTATTCCGTTAACCGTTTCTACCTTTGACTCTAATTTAATCAAGGCGTTTAAGTTCTCGGCGGCCTTGCAATCCCCCGATAATAAAGCTGATATAAAGAGACATTGGTACAAGTCATATTTTCTCTACTTCAAGAAATAAAAAGTTTTGTAAATGTACTTAACATAAATTTTAGTTCTTTTTACGTAGTCTCTCTTTATGAATCCGTAAAAATAATAAGCTGTCAGTGCCATTGATTAAATTGATATATTTTAAGACATATGACAAGTGCTGGTACCTTCTTTCTATAATATAATATAACCTTCCATCCGTAAGATTAATAAGCATAAGAG
>Ga0157364_1004456_pt1 | contig 13994 bp, 5 predicted proteins | sample AttsexASBM2_FD_111476 | JGI IMG/M metagenome (GOLD analysis project Ga0157364, IMG submission 111476) | Fungus gardens microbial communities from leaf cutter ant in Ribeirão Preto, State of São Paulo, Brazil - Atta sexdens ASBM2 | ecosystem: Host-associated > Fungi > Mycelium > Unclassified ... | reverse complement strand
TTTTCAGTGTTTATCAGAGATATTAATAAAAAAGGAAATTAAAAGTTAATTTTTTACACGTCAAACATATACGAATATTCGACATGCATTTCTTTTTTGTTTAATATTCAATGATGATTTCACTAAACGAGGATTAGCGCAAATATTTATTTGTCGCGGGAGTTGACACAGAATACGTCGACAAACATTAATATCTAATAAATGAATTTTGTTCACATTTAATACTCGATCGTTGTTTAAAAGTGAATTTGCGCATCTTTTTTGCTTCTCTCTTTTATGCAAAATTACAACAAAAAGGTTAAAGCTTTGTTATTTTTGGACTTTTGGACTTAGTACGTCTGTAAACACGCTAAATATGATTTCGGTCTACGCGGTTCTAAAAAGAGGTCGAAAGCCGCGAAGTCCACAAACGTGCGGAATTTTCACATTCTTCGGTTGCATCAAATCTACTTTGTGGAATTGAGTAACTTTACAAAGGTACTCACCGGAACAGCAGGAAGCCCAGACCTGTAACCGCGGCTCGTCGAACGTCATCGTTAACATCAGAGACCTGTTACAACAAATAAAGGATCGCGGATTCAATAATCTGTCAGAAATTCAAATTCTGTTTTCTCTTTGATTTAAAATCGACACAGAATCATCTGTCTTTCGATTCAATCAAAATTAGTACATAAAATCAAAAGAATTCATTCCAATTTATACACAGGGTGTGCTTAGTGTCAAATATTCTATTCCCCTTGACTAAGCATTTAGAAAAGTTCATAAAGTCTAGAAACGCTTAGTTTTTGAGGTATGAGAAATTTTATTGTTTAACAATATCAAACAATTAAAACAATTAAAAACTAAAACTTGCTAGATCCATGTTCGTACAAACTTTTTTCAATGTTGGATCGGAATATTTGACTTTTCACCCTGTACATGCAAAGTAAGCATGAATAATTCAAAATGTTTCTCAAAGCTCTTTCTCATCTTTTATCTAAATATGAATAATAATACATGATATTTTTATCTAGAAGCGATCTAAAAAGAAAACGCGCTCAAAAATGTTGAGTGCACTACTCCATGCATAAGAAAACCATTAATAAAACAATAAAATAAACTCTATATACAATATTAAAGCAGATAACACGCAGATAAAATCAGAATATATAGATTAGAAATAATAAGAATCAAATAAAATTTAAAAAATAAGAAAATAAAATATACTAATTGAATCAAAAATAAAAATACATAATTTACAAGTCGAATGGTCATATCGGATAAACACTTACGGCAACATGCAGTAGTTTGCGGATAGCCTGATTGTTTCCGGTGCCACAGTAGGCCATCGCCAGAGTGTACATGCCGCTTCTACGCAAAATCGGATCCTTGTCGGCGCATAAAGACGTCACCAGAGGATCGGCCTCCTCGAGGCGGCCGTACATCGTGAAGGCGATGCCGACCGCCAGACCACGTAAGATCTTCTCATGTTGTGTCTCTTGGGCATACTGGAAAAGTAAAAGAAGAAACTCTCGTAAGAAACTCGATGATCAGATAAATCTCGAAATCAGAAATATCTTCTCCTTGCATTATTCTCAATAAACACTGAAAAGATAATAAACAATATTTTCCTTGTCTTGCAGTAATGTCAATGACTGCGCATCCATAAATACACAGTTGTACTATGTAGTATTCATTTTAGCAGTTAGAAATTATTTTTCTAATCGATATGGTAAGTATTTACATTTAAGTGTGTTCACGTTTAAAAATGTTGAAAAATTATTTATCCGGTTATCTCGTTAAAAGATTATTTTTATCCGGTTATCTGAATTAAAGTTTAATTTTTTTGTTATTCTAAAAAATAAAATTCAGAAACATCTTCAATAGCTGCAAATTAATATTTTTCAATTCTCATGCAAAAAGAAATTGTTCGTCTCCGAGAGAAAAACTTTTCTCTCACAAATTTAAATTTTTCTTTTTTTGCTTCTGAAAATTTCGTTCCGTCGAGTTGTACACTTTTAACGTTGAATGATCCGCATTTATTTCGCACAGATCTACAATTAATGCAGGCTGCTTTTTGCAGGAGATCGAGATGTGCTTGTGTGTTACTTAATCACAGCCGCTAGGATACATTATGGAACCCGTAATGGGTAATTCGATTAAACCGACCGACTAGTGGCAAGTTATGATTCGTTTAGCATCGACCTGCTGCTGCTTGCAGAGGTGGCCGGCAGCGACGAAAGTTAAAGCTCGTTTCAACCGCGTGCAAAACTACTTTCCGCGAAAAACGTAGAAACTAAAATGCGAACTCACTACGGTTTTGGGAGACTCGGAAAGAAAAACTTTACAGATTAATGCGCGAAAAGCGTGAGAAAAAATACAGCGAGAGCGTGTCTTTATCGGCCATTCCCAGAGAAAATAGAATTTTTTTATCTAAATCGTTTAATATACTAAAGAAACACATACTAGTTCTTTTAAAAACATGTAATTTCAATTATAAGAAATTATAATAAAATCTTAAAACAATATTTCATATTAATAGAGAAAGTCGTCTGACATAGGTCTCCTAAAATGGCACCCCCTTATTTCTCAGAAATTAACTATTGCACTTTTAAAATACTAATAAAAACATGATTTAATTAAATTAAAAAAGTATAAATGCATAATTCGTATATTTGTGGCTTGTTTTTATACGAAATCGATTAAAAACGAATTCTATGAATGCAAAAATAAAATTCTTACAATTTTCTTTTGCAAATTGCGTAATTTAAATAATAGTGACTATTCCTAAAGTTTTATTTAAATTATTTTCTTTCTTAATTTTTTCATAATATAGTTTTTAATATAAACTCGGAGTGCAACGTAAACCAGCATACCTGTCTGTAAAACAAATCATGAGCTAATCTTTGTAATGTTGCTTTATAGTGTCAAATAACTCTATCGGAACTGAAGACAATGGTACATATATGGGAAAGCCCTCGAAAAATTATCGCATTACATATTTGCATCTTGCATCAGAACAACATAAGTAAATATATGTAATTCAACAAAAATGTTTTATATCGAAGTAAAAAGATTCTGGAAAATCTTATTCATTTGTAGGTATTTTATACAAATAATTTCTGTAAAAGAAAAATAATAGGAATACGTGGCATTACTGACATTCACTGTGTCAGTTTTGCCCATTTTGTCGGACGCTCATTTTTGCTTATCTTACGAAAAAAATTAATTATCGCAAAATTGCAAATAGTATAAAAACTGCTCATATTATCTGATGGAAGACACATTTGTATTTAAAGTTTTATTTTTACCTTAAGAAATATTGTTTAAGAAATATTGTCTACAAACAAAGAGATATATTGGCAACTTTCCCTTACAGCCTTTGAAGAAATTCAGAGCATTAAAACACTTTAAATGATTTAAAATTATATTTCAGATTATCTTTCAATCACGATTATTGATAAATCGTAAACTGTCATTTCAGTAAACCTATATTAATATCCAATTATAATCATAAAAGAATCGGATTAATTAATAATCTCTTTTCGAAACGACACATGTACTAATTGATACCTAATCGATATCATCTTATCATCGAATAGTCCATCAGTAAGCTATAAAAGAATCATCAGTGAAATGACAACGAAAAATTTAATGGATCTTATCAACTGACTGTGAAGATGACTTTGCCGGCGATTGCAATTCGTATGTGAAAAATAATTATTCTCATATTTAATCGTTTACATTTCATAAATATATTTAACCTCAGTTCCACCAATGTGAGATTAATTTTAATGTCTGTGTTCAAATCTTTATCTTTTTTCAATTTTAAGAATTAGAAAAAGATAAACGGTAAGTTCAACGGAGATGAAGTTTCTCACATTGGTGAAACTAGGTCTCAATATCTATTCAAATAAATATTCATTAAAATTTAGTAAAATTTTTTTCAGTGCAGTTGCCATTAATAACAGAAAGTTATCCTATATCTAGCTCTAAAAAAAGAACAAAATATTTTTCTATCTCTAACACATTTAATTCCATCTTAAAAAATCATTTTAAACTTATGTACTTTTGCCTGCAGTGTATCCCACTTTATTTGCGTCCCTCGCATCACATTCGAATTACACGCTCTTCGCCGATGAGCATGGAATGTTATACATAATCGACACCAGCGAACCTACAGTACTTACACAAGCAGAGTATGAGGAGATCAACTACGCCACCTTCCAAACCCAATTTCTGTTATACACTCGGTAAATATGTCTGAAAAGCTGTCTGAAAAAATGCAACAAAGATTCTACAAGCTTCTAACGCGAAATCGATCTTTCTCATAGAAATAATCGGAAAGTCGGAGAGCCACTGATCATTAATGATAATGACAGTGTGGAGAAGAGTTCTTGGAATCCTACTCATCCCACTCGTATTATCACTCATGGATGGCGAGGAGACGTAGAAGATAAATCTGCTTGCGCTCTGATTCGGGATGGTAGGACACTATCAATCTTAATAGCTTAAATACCTGAATTCTTGCTATTTTCAAGATCAATCTATAAGAGGAATATATTTTTATTACCCTAAAGAAACCTATGGGTCCTAGGAGAAAATAAAAGTAATAACAAAAAAACTTTAGTTTAAAAAGAAATAAATTGTTTATTATTAGTTTTATTTTCTTCGAGAATTTTTCAAGTTCAATTCAATACATTTTTAATTTATGATATATTGGGTTGTCCGGAAAGTTCGTGCCGATGTTGAAGGAAAATTGAAACGCAGAAAATTTAAATTTTACAATAGTATACATTTATTAAATTATATAGTTAGTCGGTCAATATAAAAACTGTTAAAAAAACAAAAATAAAATATTGATAAATTTATTGCTTCTAAATTTTGTTAGATATAAACACGCGTTGAATAATTTTTCAGAAAACTATTTTTTTAAATTATTCCAACAACAATGAAAATTCATATGTTCTAATTACAAATTAATATGATTTTCTGCCTCTTACTTCAGCTTTAAATTTTTTAATTATTAATCACTGTAAATTCTTTAAAATTTAATTTTCCCTGCTTTCCTGATTTCTTAATACAAAATCCTTGTTTCTCTCTCCTCGTTACTTTCTATTACCTGATCCTTCTGAATTCCTTAAATTCTCAAACATAATTTGAATTTCTGAACTCCCACATTCCACGCATTGTTCTAGTGCTCCGTGTTTTGGCAACTATTTTCTAGGTTATTAATATTTCCTCTTTGTGTTATCCTCAGCTTATCTTAGCATTGGCCATTATAACGTCATCCTGATTGACTGGAGCAAGGCAGCCGAATATCTATGGTACTGGAAAGTCGCGAGGAGTGTGCCATTAGTGGCGGAACGCGTGACGCAATTGATAGATTTTCTACAGAGCCAAGCTGGTTTGGATCCTTCCAAGACCAAAGTGATAGGGCATTCTCTGGGAGGGCATGTCGTTGGTCTCGCCGCTCGTAATGCAAATGGCGATATTGCTGAGGCGGTAGGTAAGTTCAAGTTAGTTTTTTAAGATTAAATTTGGGAAATTTGGGGGGATTATTAATATTTCAGATTGATTGCGTTGAAAGTCCGACAACTACTATATCGGCACGCAATTGTAATTTCTGAAATTAATTCATTTAAATGAATATATATAATAGTTCAACATCTTAACATTAGACCGTAGTGGCGCTTCGTATTTAAAATAATGTATCTAACATAAACGATCTTTCCAATTTTATTATTGTTCAATACCATTGACAAAAAAAAGAAAACAGTTTAAAAATAAATATTGTAATTAAGATTTCAAAACTTTAAAAAGAAACATTAATTTTCTCGAAAAAACTGCGTGAAAAACAAAATAAATGAGACTAACAATAGCAATAAATAAAAACGAAAAAAAGCTTTTTAAAATATTGGCTTTTTCTATTAATTCCTGTTAAAAATCTCTCAATTCGAGAAACGAATAAAATAGAATTTAATTTGCAGCTTTAGATCCCGCAAAACCCTTGTTCGCTTCGAAAGGACCGGGAGAAAGAATAGATCGATCAGATGCAGCTCGGGTGCAAGTGATTCACACGAGTATTCTGGGTTTGGAAGAACCGATTGGTAATGCCGACTTTTATCCGAACGGTGGCAAAAGCCAGCCGGGATGCGGTATAATTGGTAAATAAAGCTTGCTATCGAATGCCGAAATCAACATTGCTTACTCATTAATTAACACGCTAATTAATTCACAGCACTCACATGCGCGCACGCGAGGTCTTACGAGTATTACGCTGAGTCCATCTTGAATCCCACGGGCTTTCGCGCTGGGAAAGTGTTCATGGGTGGACCATCCCTCGATCCAAAGTACAATGTCGTAATACGAACAGTTCATTCTTTTTAGAAACACTGCATCATCTATTATCCATCTATTATTCATCGTGCAAGTTGCGAGACGTTAATTGATTCATTTATTATTTGTGTCATTTTCAGCGCATGTGGAAAGTACATTTTGAAGACTGCCGAAAAATCACCGTTTGGACTCGGATAACAGAACAATAGTTATTTATTTTTAAATTGTATATACATCTATGATATTAAAATAAATTTTTTACAAACATTCTGAATTCTCTTGAATGATTTATCATGGAATAACATTTCGTTCACTCAATGTACACAGTTTTCCTTTAAAAATCTAATAAAATTCAATTATAAAAAAATCATAATAAAATTTTCAAGTAATATTTTATACCACAGCAAATATACACTGCATGTAAAATTTTTTAAAAATATTCTAAACAATTTAAAGTATTTAAAATTACATTTCAGATTACAAGTCTTTTAATAAAGATTATCAAAAATTACAAGCAGTCTTTTCTATAAATATACAGGATATCCCGAAATTCGCGAATTAATATATCATAGTAAGAAAGTCAAAAAAATAAGTTATAAAAGTAAGTTTTGTTTATTATAAACAAATTTTGTCATTTACCCTTTTAAGTAGTAAAGTAAAATATAAAGGTTAAAAACTATTATTCGGAACGTTAAATGGCAAACATTTTATAACAAGTTTTTACAATTCTACATTACGTACAAATTACCCTGTTTAACTGTAATTTATAATTGGTTTTTAATCTTTAAATGGCCTCGATTAACTGTAATCTATAATTTCTGTTTAACCTTATGTCTCAAAAGTACTGCTCAGAATAATAAATAGTAGATTCTTTTATAACTTATTTTTTCGAGAACTTTATTTGATGATATTTTGATTCGTGAATTTTGAGACCTATATGCTAACATCCTGTAATTATAAAATGTCTGGGATTAATTAATCTTTTTTTTTAATGACATATTAATTGATTCTTGTTAATCATCGACTTATCGAAGACATTGTGAAATATCCGTTGATAAGTTACAAAAAAAACGGAATTCTTCAACGTGTGTCACGAATTGTGTCGACTACTCGAGAAGATGGTTCCACCAGCGATTACAATCCGTACGTAAAAGATCATTATTCTCAAATTTTACAGTCGCGTATTCACAAAGACAATATTGTTTCTTAAATGCTAACATGGTAATGTCTAATATTGATGTTTGATAATGTTGATATTAGATCATATCTGTGTAACTAATCGAGTTGCATTCGCGAAAAAAAACTATTCTTTTTCGATCTCGCATCTTCATTCTTCGTGTGTCAAATAAAATTATTCTTTATACAATTACATAGTATTCATATCAGAAAAACTGTCTTTTTATTGAAGTTGCATCATATTTCCTCAATTACTATATTATCGTTGTATCAACAAAAAAATTCTTATTTTATCACGCCGTTAGATTTCAGAACACTTGAAATTATCAGAATAAAAGTTCTGTTTATACTACTAGCGTTATTTATTATTAATTATTTATTATTATTATTTATTAGCGTTATATTTGAAACAATTTCTCTCGAAGAAAAAAGATATCGATTATAATCATTACTTATTATTTACAACCTTTTCTAAATTAATCCCCATTCAAATTTGACTGACGCCTGATTTATATTAGCTATTGGTATCATGACTTATTGATTACGCCATTGAATAAATATTACATTAACTTACATCCTTAACATCATGTAAAAATTAAAATTACTTTGAAAATGATCGCTTCGATCGTAATTACATTAAAGCACCTAAAGAATTAGTGATATTTGAATTTTGTAATTAAGTATTTGTAGAAAAAAGATTAAAGTCGTAGATTTGCGATTAGATATTCGAGAAAAACAAATGTTAAGATATGTTAGATATGTGATAATTAGATAGATTTGTGATAATGAAAGAAAAATTATTTTTAAATTGCGTAAAAGTCTGCACCATATTTAATTTCATCTTTGAGAAATATTTTAAATAAATCGACAGATGCCTTCTACTTGCAGTATATCCTTCTTTATTGACGTACATTGCGACGAATCTTAATTACACGAATGATATCAACGAATCTGAATTCATACTGAACATATTCAATACAATCTATAAAGACGCGCAAAAAACCACATTTCATTTATACACTCGGTAAATACATCTGAAATACTGATGCAATATCGTTAATTACTACTTCCACATTAAACTCATCCTCTCTAGAAACAATCCAGAAATTGGATAACAGCTATTCATCGATCTGGATAGTATTAAGAAGAGTTTTTGGAATCCTGATCATCCTACTCGACTGATCACTCATAAATGGAAAGGAAACTGCGATTCAACACATTTGTACTGACATTCGAGACGGTATAAAATCATTATAAATCCCAGTTGTTTCTAAATCCTTTTCTGGATCTTTAATACAATATAATTTTTATTTCTTTCTCTCTTTCTTTGCCCCTTCCTACACCTTATTTGTAAATTTTATATATTTTGTCTTTTATCTCGAATTTAATATTCTTTGATTTCTTAACTCTTCCCTTCTCTTTCTAAAAACATAGCTCTTATTCCTTTATATTTAATTTTCTAATTTTCTAAAATATTTTTTTTACAGTTTCTCAAACTTAATTTAGATATGTAATATCCTTATTTAAGCTTAAATTACTTTACTGTCTCGATTCATGGCAATTAATTTACATTCTAACAAACAATGTTATCACGTCAATATCCTTAGCTTATCTCAATGTTGGGGATTACAATATCATCCTGATAGACTGGCGAGCCAATCATTTGTATTCAAAATCCGAGAGGTACGCCAATTGTGTCACAATACGTAGCCCTTTTGATAGATTTCCTAGAGAACAATGCAAGTCTCGATCCTGATAGAACCACAATAATCGGATATTCATTGGGAGGGCATATCGCCAGTCTCAGCGCTCGTTTTGGGAATGGCAAGATCAGTAATTGGTAAGTCCAACGACGAAGCTTTCGATTCCCTCTGTTTAACTATCTTAATCCTAAATTGAAACAAATTTCTCATTTACAGCTTTAGATCCTGCAGGACCTTGTTTCGAGTATAAAGAACCAGGAGAAAGAGTGGATAAAACGGATGCGATTTTAGTCCAAGTAACACACCTGCATAAAATATGTGGGCATAAAATCAGCGAGCACTTCCGATTTTTATGTTAACGGCGAGGAGCAATCAGGATGCGATCGGATCAGATGGATCGGTAGATAAAGTTCATTAATATCAGTTAACATTGATTCATTAAGTTTAAAAAATAATTAATTCCTCCACATTCGCAGGCAATTTAATGGCAATAACATGCGCGCACATGCGAGCTCTTGAGTACTACATCGAGTCCATTCTGAATTCTAAAGGCTTTCGCACCAAAAGGTGTTCATGGGTGGATCATCTCTCGATCCAAAGTGAGTTTTAATATAAAATAAACATTCTTTTTTTTTTTAAACGAAGCATCATTGCCCACTTGTGTAAATTGACTAAAGTTGTTGTAAAAAAAACAATTAATTCATTCATTGTTTGTGTCACTTGCAGTGCATGTGGAGTACGTTCTGGAGACTGCCGAGAGATCATCATTTACACTCGGATAGCAATATGGATAACAGAACAAACACTATTGTTATATATTTAATATTTTTTAATTATTTTTAAATTATACTCATATAGCACATGAGCTTACAACAATATTGCTGCAATGTTTGGCATGTTAACGCAATTATTGCTGAGACATTAATAATGCTGTAATATTGCTGGAATGATCTATGCTGTATGGGCATATTAAAAAATTACGAATGTTCTGAATCTCTTTGAACGTTAAATGATCAACATTTCCTTCATGATTCAATACTGTTTAAATCATCACAGTTTAATTGCATCTCACTTCGTTGAGCTTTAATGATTACTATATTACTGTTATCAATAAAAAAACTTTTACTTTATCATGCCATTAGATATTAATATAATTAAAATTATCAAAACAGAAGTTTTGTTTATACAAGTTAAAAAGGAAATACTCATAAATCAGTAAACAATAATGCTAATCAAAGCCAAACAAGGTAAACGCATACAATTAAATTTATTAGTGTAATAGTAGTGTAACGAAGTTTCCAACGTTTTGGATCCTTCTCTTTGTCTCCGATGATAGATGACATTGTATTACTAACATTCTATCCGAAACTGTTTGTCCCGAAAAAAGGATATCTGATTATAGTCATTAATTATTTTTTGCAAAGTTTTTAAAATTAGTTTAAATTTTTTAATTAATTAATTTTAATTAATCCATTTAAACGTGATTGACGTTTGTAATTTATGATGGCTATCGATATTAACGATAACTTATCAATCATACCGAGTAGATAGGTATAGGTGTCTATCGACGAAGTATAAAAGAAAATGTTATATACAATCCTTAATATAACTTGTGAAAATTACTTTCAATATGGTTACTTCGCTGGCAACTACATTATGTACGTAAAATATTAATTACTTTCGTAATTAAAATTTTCGCAATTAAGTAGTCGTGGAAAAAAAATTAAAATTTTGGATTTGCAGTTACATCCGTGAAAACATTTTCTTAAAGTTGCATTTCCATAAAGAAAAAAATATTCTGCATAAACCTATTCAATTTCATCTTACGATTCTTACAATTAGAGAAATATTTTAAACGGATATCTTTTATTTGTGTATATTCTTCTTTATTAGTGTCCATTGCGACAAATTTAAACTATACAATTGTCATCGACGATCATGGAATACCAAATCTAATCGATACGAACAAACCTAAATTTACACAAGTAGATCTCAAAGAGATCGATGAATCCGTGCAAAAGACCACCTTCTATTTGTACACTCGGTAAGTATGTGTTTGAAATATTAACGCAACATTGTAATTACAAAAAAAATATCGCTTCTAAATGAATCTTTTCTTCTCTAGAAACAATCCGAAAATTGGACATCAGCTAATCATCGATGATATGAATAGTGTAAAGAAGAGTTTTTGGAATCCTAATCATCCCACTCGATTCGTCACTCATGGATGGCACGGAAATTGCGATGGAGGTTGCATCCAGATTCGAGACGGTATAGAATTATTATTAATCTTAATTATTTTTGGATTCTTTCTTTTTTGGATCCTTAATTTAATTTTCAACAATATTAAGTGAAAATCGATTGAGAAATACGACATACCAAATAAATATTTTATTCGGTCAAAGTGGGATCTTGATGCATAATAATAGTATAAATTTTTTTTAAATGTAAATTATCCGCACACGGAATAAGGAAGATCCAAGTTCACATAAGCTTCAGCTTCAGTCTATTGCGTTCAAAAAACGACAAATATATAATCAGTGCAATTTATGAGATTGTAAAATTCAAAAAAACAAAAAATATTATTAAACAACAAGACCCACTTTCGAATAATATATTTATTTAATTCTCTCTCTCTCTCTCTCTCTCTCTCTCTCTCTCTCTCTTCCCCTTTCCTCCCTTCAATTTTTAACATTTTTAATTATTGATTTTAATTGTTCTTTGATTTCCTGGAATTTCACAAAATATTCTTATTTCTCTGCTTTTATTTTCAATTTAATTTCCGAACTTTTTGAAATATCTTTTTTACACGTTCTTAAACTTAATTTAAATATTTGATCTTTTTATGTAAGCATGAATTATTTTATTGTCTCGTATCTCGATGATTACGTCCATTCTATTATTACTACCATGTCAATATCCTTAGCTTTTCTTAATGTTGGCGATTATAATATCATCCTGATCGACTGGAGGGACGCAGCCAATCATTCGTATTTGATGTCCGTAAGAAGTGTGCCACTCGTGTCACAACGCGTAGCCTTTTTGATAAACTTCCTGAAGAATAATGCAAATCTTGATCCTAACAAAACGGTAATAATCGGACATTCTTTAGGAGCTCATATCGCGAGTCTCAGCGCTCGTTTCGCAACTAGCAAAATCGCCGAGGTAATCGGTAAGTCAGCGACAAGATTTCAATTTTATTTAGTTATCTTGATTCTAAATTGAAATAAATTTCTGATTTACAGCTTTAGATCCTGCAGCACCTTTATTCGAATCCAACGGACCAGGAGAAAGAGTGGACAAATCGGATGCGATTTTAGTACAAGTGATACACACCTGCACGAAATTTGTAGGCATAAAATCAGCAATCGGCACTTCTGATTTTTATCCCAATGGCGGCGAAGAACAACCAGGATGTGGTCCGATCAAATGGATCGGTAAATGAAGTCTTGCCAATATCAGTTAACTTATTGATTTTACTGACATTAGTTAAATGATTGATTAATCCACAATTTGTAGGCGATGTCGAGGCGATGGGATGTGCTCATTTAAGAGCTGAGATGTATTACATCGAATCCGTTACAAATCCCACAGGTTTTCGCGCCAGAGATGTGTTTATGGGAGGACCATCCATCGATCCAAAGTAAGTACAGTGTTATTTTGTTTTCCAATGTGAATATTTATCTCCTTTCAAAATCGATATCATTTTTCCTAATATTTCATTTCTATTTCTTTTAATCGAGAAATATCGGAAACTTTCGTGTTTTCTTTCATATAATCGACAGGTTAATTTTTTATCATTTTTTTTTATCATTTGTTATTTTCAGCGCAAATGGAACGTACACTCTGCAAACTGCCAGTAGACCACCGTTTGCACTTGGATAACAATTGATTGATTATTTTACGCTTACTTTAAATTTGTTATATTTCTTTTTTTTTCTTATTTTATTTAAAAAATTGTTTTTATTATAAATCTTTACTTACACTAAATCTGTTTATTTTACAGGTTTATTCACTCAAAATTCTCAAAATTCTCAATTCAAGTGTATGTCTTTCATTATTTCAATAGCTCGCATTAATAAACAATATTCTTTTAATATAATAAAATATAAAATAAATGCCAGAAAGTCTATTTTTCCCAAATCTTTACCTCCATTTTTTGCATTCTTTTTTTTATGATGTTGAGATTTTTAAATAACACGTAATTTCATGTGATTTTGTTTTTATTATTAAAATCTTTTTCTCTCTTCATTCACAAATAGCAGATTTTAAAATAATATAAAATTTAAAATAGTATAAAAAGTAAGTCTTTTAATACTTATTGTTAATAATAACATATTATTAAGTATTACCACAAAAACATTATCTAAATATAAAAAAATAATGCGAGGGATAAAAAACTATAAAAAAAATATGCATTAAACTTACCGCAACCATATCTTCGATCGCCTGCGTTGATTTGGACCCCAGCATTACCATTCCCATAGCAATTCCAGCTGCTTCACCGGTTACCGCATCATCTTGATATAAATTGAATTTTAATTGTTCATAAACATCTTGTCTATGTGAACCCATTGCGGCCAATCCAAGGCCGAGACAGCCACCATGACGAACCATCTGGAACAAATTTCAAAGGATAAATCGTATAAAATTTAATTATTACACATAGTTAATAAAAGATCTATTCATATTATTATATATAATTTGACAAATATTTAATTTAATAAAAAACAGATAATTATATACATACACACACACACACACACACACACACACAAATTTGAAAATTTGAAAATT
>Ga0157364_1004455_pt1 | contig 13994 bp, 8 predicted proteins | sample AttsexASBM2_FD_111476 | JGI IMG/M metagenome (GOLD analysis project Ga0157364, IMG submission 111476) | Fungus gardens microbial communities from leaf cutter ant in Ribeirão Preto, State of São Paulo, Brazil - Atta sexdens ASBM2 | ecosystem: Host-associated > Fungi > Mycelium > Unclassified ... | reverse complement strand
GGGTCTCAAATCATAAGAAATTGACCAATTTTAATAAAGGAGAATACTTGATTAAAATTGGTCAATTTCTTATGATTTGAGACCCTGCAACCGTCTATGACTTTTATATATATATATATGAGCCTCTTATTTGCTAGCGATACTATTGATTATTTATTACATTGACAAATTAATTTGCAATCGTAACAAATCGATCGTTTTTTTAACAAATATCACATTTGCTTTCTCTTGATTTGTTTCTATAACAAAATCATTTCTCTCAGTGTAAACTTGTAAAAATAAACATCATTAAAGAATCCAATAATTCGATTACATAGTTTAATGATTTTTCAAAACGATGATCACTTGAACTTTCATACCAATTAAAATATGAAATTGCTTGTGAAAATTATTAAATATATTTTCTAACATTAATAATAGTGCTTTCGAAAAATTCCTAATAAATTTTTGGAAACGACTACTTCTACTGAGATTTTAAATATACATACAGCATAAATCAAAATGATTAATTTTTGAATAGATAATGTTCATATTTAAATTTATAAATATATATTTTATTTGCACTGTGCTGATAAAATTGTACTGATTAAACATTATTCTGTAGAATAATATTTAATTCATTTAATTTTATATCCATTCCTTACAAAATAACGATTATTTACTTTCTGCAATTTCCCAATTATCACCTTATACATTAATAAATTTCTAACAATAGTAAATTTTTAAACAATAATAAAATTCTCTGATGATTAAACATTTAAAGACAAAAAGATATACTGATATTAATTTATATAATATTGATTTTCATACACTGAATACAATTTTTAAAAACACATTAAAGTTTTGTGTCAGCTCTTATTAACATGATTATTTGATTAACGATTTGATCAGAGCCTATAACTTATTATATTCTATAATAATGATTTGTTTAAGAATTGTTAATATGACACGGAAAGAATTTTATTTTAAAATTCTTCTTTATCCTAAATTTATCCTAAAAATATGATAGTTGTGATACAATATTTTAAAGATTTTTATCATGTGCTTCAGTAAAATTAATCAAACTTATTTTATACTTTATTGTAATTTTATTAATGAATGAAAGAGATTTACATTAAAATTCTTCGAAATACAATATCATCCTACGATATATTTTCAGGATAACTCTAAGAAAAAATTCCGTGCATATATGGTAAAAAAAATATCATTGACTTTAATTTAATCATATGCTCGTAATTTATAACACATAGATCATATTTTGTTAATTCATTTAATGATTAAAAACTGATAATATAAATGCTATGTGCAGGTCAGATCCTGGAGCAAGAGATGGTTCACGCATATTTTTTTATTCGTTGTCATACTTCTGTATAGCATCATCGGGGCGATAATTTTCGTAGCGGTTGAAGGATCGGCCGAAAAAATTGCTGTTTCGAACATTCGGCAGCAAAGGTATGTTCGGAAATAAAAAGTCAATTATCCAGAAAAGATATAAATAAGTATCAAAAGCTTATTTATTTGATATTATAATAAGATACTTGATAATTACTCTTTCATCTATTTAATATAAACTATCTAACACTATAAAATATTATTAAGAAAATCCTTAAAATTAAGATTTATGTTGATCACGAATTAGCAAAGCACTTTCACAAATTTTTTGGTCATTACAAATAAGATCTATTATTTATTTGTTCATTAAAACGTAGTTTGTTGAATGTTCCAAGGATGTGAATATGTATCGTGAGAAATCGTTGATTATTTTGGAAAAATGCGAGAGTAAATTAAGGAATCAAGCGAATCTTGTCATGAACAAAAAAAAAGAAAATGTTACGTATAATATGATTTTAACATCTATTAATGATCTGTTAGTTAACTACCGCATGTAATCAAATGATTAATATACGTAGATCCTGATCTAATTCTCATCTGTTCGTGTAGTATGCGAATTGATCAATGCGATATTGCGTTTTCAATACAAACTCGTTGTCGATAATGTCAATTCTGGCCTCCACCTAGTCTTGCTAATGTTGCGCGTCGAGTATACAGCGCAACAATTGTTAATCATACTAACCGATATTGGATTTTACGATCGTACAACATTGTTCGTTGAGTTGCTTTAATGTCACCTGTTTTCGACTCTATTGTGTTTCTACATCCCTCACAATATCATTTTTTAAAAAAACAGTATCATTTTTTAAAAGAACAGTATTTTTAAAAGATGTTATACTTTCATTTCATTATACATTACATTATTTTTTTCACATTAGCCATTCAATTGATGAAATGAATAATGAAATTAATACACTCACTCAATGAGTGAGAATTTTTTCTTTTTTACGACTCAATCTCTACAGGAATGGCCAATTTAATATATTAAAAAATAAAAATTAATTATTTATTTTAAGTATTAAAAGAATTGATGTTCAATATTTTTAGTACTCCAAGTAAGTAATTAATTTTCTTTCAATAATAAATTGGCTAATATCAAATTAGCCAGTATTATATTTCATTAAGGGTAGCTCGAAAAAGTAATTGCGATAATTGTTTTGTCTTTTTTAGAAATACACTATACAAAAAATGTATTTTCTCTGTAAAAGATATTAATAAACGTGATAGTAATTTTAAAGCTGCAGAATTTCCATATAAATATCACCAAATGATATTATGACACTTTTTGCGTCTTCATCATGATGACGAGCATGTTTCATGCTTTTCTTTGGTTGTGATTTTCTCCGCAATTTTCTAGCAATCGATTGGCTTCCGGACAAAGACCGGTGAAGTTTTGACGGCTATTCTTATTCATATGAGATTAGTTTTGCATATCGGGTGTGATAAAATCGAAAATCTAGTACACATTGAGAGTATTTAATTAATGTCATCCTCGTGGCTTTCCCCTGAATTTCTTCTCAAGGATTTACTCTGAAAGTTTATTATTTACAATGAAAGTTTATTTTGTTTCTAATGGAAAAAGAATTGAATATTGGCAAAGTTTATGCCGTGGAGACATTTATTTCTTGAATTTTATAAAAATTGTGGAAGTGACACGTGTCAGGGTTTCATCCACGATCGAAATCTTATAAAGATTTTCGTATTCTATGAAAAGTCTTAATGAATTGGCTCAAGTTAGTCGCTTACATATAAAAGAAAAACTTGATATTTTTTCATAACTTATTTGTCATAATATGAATAAAAATGTTAATAATAAATTTTTGCACATTGGCCGGTATTCATATTTCTTCGATTTTTATTTTAAGATCATCTTAAGTAATGTCTTAAGATGTTAATACGGCCCTCTGGCTGATATTCATAGTCGGTTCTTATTTCAAGATCGTCTTAAATAATGTCTTAAAATTAAGGGACTAATGCGCCCCTCTGATTAGTTCATGACACCTCAAGACAGAACTTAAGATGGTCTTGAATATAAGAACTGACTCTATATATATATATATATATATGAATACCGGTCTCTGATTAGCTTATGACATTTTAAGACTGTACTTAAGACAATCTCAAATAAAAGAATCGACCATCATGAATGTTTTCGTAGAAATGATACAGTCGAGGCAATTCGTGGATTATGCGAAGACTCGGTGTTGGCATCAGATACATCCCGTTGGAGAGGAGCAGCGGTGAAAGAGCTGATGAAGTATGAGAAAGATCTGTATGAGTACTTCGGTCGAGAATTAAAAGACAAAGGCGAAAAAGTGTGGACGTTTTGGAATGCTGTGTTCTACTGTGGCACCATTTATACGACTATAGGTAAGTACAATAGCCGCATTCGTTTCTTGTCACTTTTAACATCCCTGATTTTAGCAGAATTAAAGCAGCATCTATAATGAAATTTTAAGGCATGAATTTGAAGCTTTAAGCTTTAAGTAAATCGTAACCAACATACAGTCGAAAAAAAGAATAATCAACTATAATCGATCAATTTTTTTATGGTTTAAAACTTAAATTTTACATCTTAAAATCTTTTCGTATCCTTATTATAGATGTCGTTTAACGCGACATAAAAAATTTTATAAAACATTTTAAAATTTATAAGCGTACACAAAAAAGAAAAAAAATGATAACTGAAAATAATTAATTCAATAACCATATTAATAAAACAAATATTTTTATTAAAACAAGAGATACATATTTGTTTCATTAATATTGTTATTGAATTAAAAATATTATTTTCAATTAGATTACTGCAGTTAATACCATTAATACATACAATATTTTTTTCCATGTAGTTCCTTATTTTAATTAATAGAACAATTCTGGTATGCGATATCATTAATATTATCTCCCTATTAAAAATTTGTTTTTACGCTTTTTTTAAAATATACTCAACACGTGAGAATGATTATTTTCTTTGGAAAGGGAAGTAGACAAAAAAATTGGTGCTATTTATGCGTATCTGGAAATAGAACAATTTTCGTATGAGACACATATTTTTTCGTCAAAAGTAAGTAAAAAGTAGAAAAGCCAAGTATCTTAAGAGAAATTTCATTATTATGACAAAATGCTTCGATTCTGACAAAACATTTTACGACGGTTTTAACTTGTACCGTCCCCGCTCTCATAAAATTCGTAGAATTTATTTTTATTTGTGTGGCTTGATGACATTTAGTTTATTTATCTTGCGCAGCTTTCTCCTCGAGCGAGAAATCAAAAGCCAGCGGAGGAATAAAGCAGCGGGATGATGCGTATATGCGTTATAATGTATTATATATACAATCAATATGTTGCATACGCGACGTGATTTCAAGCTCAATTCTTGCATATTGCTTTGCATAGGTTTATATAGGTTGTGTCGGTTTCTGGTAATATAGATGCATGCGGTGTGAATGCAGATCTCTGTAGAATATAAATGAATTTATCTCTTGTAGATATAAGAATAAATAAAATAATTATGATAGAATTTTTATTAATTTTATTTATTTGTGTTCATAAAAAGCTCTTCTTCTTGTATAACAATATTTTATGAAAATCAAAAAAGGAATTCCTAATCTTATTTATGATTTGAAGAATCTTATTTTCTTATTTTGCCAGATATTTGATTGAGCATATTATATTAAGAAGTTTGAAACATATTTGAAAACTAAAATAAGATGATAGTATTGGACTCACTCAATTTTTATTACATCTGCAAATTTGAATTATTAAAATAAATTTATTAGTATTCATTTTTTTAAATACAAGTTATGTCATTTTTGGTTTTTTAAAATTAATTAATATTTTTCAATTAGTAGGTTAAACAAGCTTTACTTAGATTCAGAATTAATAGATCGGTATCAGAATTAGTACGTTACATATTTTGATGTCAGCTCCCAAAAAGTTATATAATGTAATGATCAATACATTTTACAAATATTTATTGTGTCATCAATTATTTTTCCATTTATAAATTATTTATTAAGAATTTAACATGCTATTCTAAAATATAACAAAATAAATCTTTCGCAATTGTTTGTACAAAAAATTCACATTTTTTGTTTTACTGTAATACACGACGTACATGACCCAGTTTCCTAAGTACTTTGTGTAATTTTTACGCTCTTGCGCGAAAATTGGTACGCGCGTATGGTCAATATATGACTTGCCAATATGTAACTCTGAAAAATTTTATTCGCTAATACATCAGCATTTTGCGCATATAGTATCTATCACTCTATTTGATACAGTTTCATGTATCGGCGATGATATTTTATTAATAGTTTGATTTACAGTCATGGTGACATGAGAGATAATATAACAAAAAAATTTACTTATAAAAAATAAATTTAAAATAAATAAAAAATAAAAAATAAAATGAAAAGAAAGATTCAAGAACTCGTTATTGTTGCTTCTGCAGAATTGTTTTCATACATAACTTTATATAACTTTTCACACTGTGGAAAATATATTTTCCGAATTGTTTAAAAATCTAACTTATGATTTCGAATACAAGTGCAAAATAACAGTGCTGGGTTTCACGAGGAATGACACAGATTATCTAGAAACATCAGTTTCTTCGTGTTTATTCAGACATTCGCATTTATTTATACACGGACCAATTGCATGCCTGTACCTGCGTTAGATTATTTGGATTAAACGTTACATGATACTTGGATGACCAGGTTAAAAGTTGAAAATAAAAAATGAAATAAATAATAATAATCTCTATGAAAAGAGAACTGATTCAAAATTTGTCGCAACATCTACGATCGTATGAGTACATTGCAATGTTCCAACAAATGTATAATAAATAACATTATAATACATAGCGTTTACGTATATAAAGGTATTCAACGTCTTTCTTGCTGTCTCGATTGTGAAAAACTTGGCGATTCGAACACTGTGCACATTCATGCGTTCTTTCTATACGACTTTATACGTGCCCACGCGTACTATTTCGAGTTCTGTCATTATATAATGGAAAAAAACTGAGTAAGATGATCGTAGGAGGACATAGACGTGTATGTCATTTTCTTGACAGATGTAAAGTGCGAGAAAATCTTCTGATGATGTTATCTCGCTCGAAACTAAGCGCGCTTACTCAGCCGCAGTGTATTGTGATATCGGACGGAAAATATCGTGCAAAATTATATCGAGATATTTCGTGCAAGCCAATTCTGACTGGCAATTAAATGGAATCGTATGAACGAATGTTTGTATGATAATCGTCGTTCTCTTTGGTAAACTTTAATTAAATCAATGTGAGAAAGCGATGCCAAATATTTAAATTGGCAAATTTTCGAACTGACCGATATACATTGATGCATGTATGTATATAGATTTACTTATTATGACAAATTTTATTTATAATTGCATTTATTTATGATTTGACAATTTTTTTAAAATAAAAAGTGGTATATATTTTTTTAATAAATGAGGGAAATAGAGAGAATTTATTAATTAATAAATTAATAACATGAGAATTCATGAAAGAATTAATTTTCCTGCACATTTTTGCGAAATGACTTTGTCAATTTCAAATATATAAAATGAGGCTCGAAAGAATCTATCAGTGAAAAATATAACAAAGCTCATCAGAGCCTACATCAGCTGTTTGGATGCATAGAAAATTTTTTATTTTCTTTATTGTGAATATAACAAAACAAATAAAATAAACGTTTCAATCTTTCAATTCGGATCCTTATCAATATAAAATATAAATCGAAATTATATAAGTAACGCAAATTCCAAGTTCCCGACAATTTAGTTCGTTCTTTTTTATCTAAATTAGCTATGTAATGAATGATTATAAAAAATATTAACTTATACAATAATAATATAAAAACTTACATAAAGTAAACCCGAAGACATATATTGCCGCAAAAGATTTAAATTTAATAAATGAAATTTAAATCTTCTGCGTTTCAATTTTCCTTCAAAATCGGCACGAATTTTCCGGACAACCCAATACATTGCGTCAGTAGTATCACATCGCTTATCAAATTTGTCAATTTCTATTATAAAAAATAAAAATGCATAATACATTTCAAACTGCATACAGATAATATGCAAATGCAGATAGTTATTAATAACATGTTGCACAACATTATTGCGATGCTAATTTGAAGTAATGTTGAAAACAATTTTTTTGTTGTAACTTAGTAGATGAAAACACATTACTACATATTGTATTTTTGATTCATTATGCTTAATCACAAATTGTTAACGAGATGACGAAGTTCGCATATATCGAAGATTTTTTACATTTAATCGAGACTTCTGTTACATATAAATAATTCAATTAATTTTTTACAAAAAAGTTTTTAATTATTATGATTTTAATATTATTTGAATGTTTGAATTGTATAATTACAATACCATTTTTACTTTTTGTACAAAGGATATTTGCATATTTGACAGAGAGAGAGAGAGAGAGAGAGAGAACTGAAAAAATGATTTTAAATGTTATAAATATATAAAACAAGATGATATTATTGTGAAATCTATTTTTTATATTTATTATCAAAAATTTAAAAAATAAAATTATCAAAAATTTAAAATAAAATGATTCTTTTTTAACCGATTGGTTTAAATAGATAAAAATGACTGTTTTATGATTTCCTTTCTTCGCTGATTTCATTTCATTCAATTATTTCATTTGAATTAAATCGCGATTACTTGAGATAATAATTTAATTATATTTTATATTAATTCTGTCTTGGCCGCTTTAATTTCTCCATAATCTCGTAAATTGTTCCGTTTGGATTTAATTATTATTAAAAATGTAATAGTTCAGTTGTAATATCTACAAAATATGACAATAATTTAGGTCTTCATATATGCCGTCGATATAATTATAGATATAATTTTAAAAAATTTATAAATACAATATTACACGAACATACACATATTTATGTAATCATAATTTTACCATAATTTAATTCTTGTAATTTTTTTGTATTACTGACGTTAAAATATTTTTTTTTTTCGGAGAAGTTTAACTTATTTGTTTAATATTATTCAAATACGTTAATTGTCTGTTATTTTTTTATTTCTTCCCTCATTTCTTTCTTTATTTCTTTATTTCTATACTTAATTATTCATTAAGTCGTCATTATTTTTTATCAAACATAAAATTTAAAAGATGTTTGACGTCGGATGCAGATCGATGCAGATTAAATGACTCTATTATAGAATTTTCATTTTTTACGAGGTCATGGGGTTAAAGGGTCACCCGATTCGGATGGTGCAGTGCAACCTCCAAGCTGGGCGACCGAATGGGTTGCAGTAGTGCAGGCGCGGCGTCGCGACGCCAAAGCCGCGATTTCGATTGCGCGTGATGGCCCCGCTCAATATCCGCTGCGGTGAAGCCGGTCATCCGGTTCCGTCGCAGTTGCTGGTAGCAGCAAACGTCACCGTGCCGACGGTGGTGGTGGCGGCAGATGGTGGGAGCAGCCTCCGTTTATTTCTGTCACGGCCTCGTTGGGGCTGGCCTCGCGAGTGAGTTTCTGTCGCGAGAGCCTCTCTCGCGTATACGAAGACCGTCGAACAACGATAACGACAACAACGACAGCGACGACGAAGAGTCGCGCGATGGAAGACAGTTACATGGTTCATAGACGTCGTAAGGCGGCTGCAAGGAAGCGTGAGAAAACTCCTGATCCCTCATCGAGGGGTGCTGCGTCGCGTATAGATGCTTCAGATGATGAAGATGAAGAGAGGCGCGCCAAAATGGAGAGGATGGCTGAGGAAGCGGAAAAAATGGAGCAGCAACAAAAAGAAAATAGATTGTCACATCAGAAGCAGGAAGAATTAGAGAATAAGGATAAAATGGGGAATGATCGAGAGCAGCGTCCGGCTAGAAGAAAGAACAAAATTGACGCGAGGGATTCTGCGAACATGGATGACATGATCCCTGTACGCGCCGAAGTGGCCGTCAAGTCAACGGCTGGAAATATTTTGAAGACACGTGAGACTGACTCTGTAACAACTGACGACAACAGCACACAACCGGTAAAGCAGATCACCGAAGTAGCGAAGAAGTTTGATGATGGTATCACAAAGAAGAACATTGTCAGACCTGAGATTGTTCAGGCAGTTAAGGATAGTGTTGTCCAAGAAACATCGGAGATATCGAAAGAAACAAACGGCGAGACCAGTAAATCTGTCGAAATTCGCAAGGTTGAAAGACGACTTAAAAGGAGATCGAAGGAACGCGTGGAGAAATATAGTCAGTCAACAGACTCCAGTGACGAAAAGGATGAAAAGAATGAATCTAGTCGAAGACGGACAAAGTCACCAGAAACAGTCAAGTCCAAGGTGAAAAAGATAAGCGGAAAGAATCGGATCAGTGATCCTGAAGTACAAAAGAAGGACACCGAAAGAATGAATCGAGAAAAGAGGTCTCCGAGTTGGCAGAAGTTCGAAGATGAGTCTCGTACGAGAGATGATTCTGTGCCACATTCAAGACTTTACAATCAGACTGAAGATATAAACGAAGATCTGAAAATGGCAAAGAAGAGTGAAAGTTTATCGCAGAAATCTGTCGAAGAGCGAAGGGTAAAGAGATCCTCTATCGAGATGAAAAAGCAGATCATCCCGCTGAGTAACGAAAGCTTGATCGAAGATTTCGCGAGGGCTCAGAGGGAGTACATGCTAAGAGAACGCAGTATCCTGGATCCGGAAGTAGACATGTTTCAAGACGCTGTTGAAATTAGTTCCTTGAGGAGGCGAAAGTTCAATCTGACATACAGTGAAAGTGAACAAGAGGACATTGTTCAAACGCAGTCTTCCGATGTAGCAGACAAGAAAAAATCATGGTTCTCTTGGTTGTCCTTCTGGCATAGGAAGAAGGATGAAAATATTACAGAGAAGAAGACTGAAGACATACCAAATCCCGCTTCAGAAGTTGAAGAAATCAAAATAGAAAAAGAAGAAGCTGCGGAGAAGATTACTCTATTAGATTTTTTCAGGGCTCTTAGAGACGTCGTCAGCGAATTTAAGATCTTCGTGGCACAAAATCCACGTGAGACTACGATCATTAGGCGGCTGCGTAATCGCTGCATAGCCGGACTATTGCTTATAATAATCTACTGCGGCCTCGGCGGTTTTGTCTTCCGTTTCATCGAGGGTGCTTTCGAAACATTCTATAAATGTGGCGTGAAACGCGTGAAGCGTGACTTCCTAGACACTCTGTGGAATTATAGTCATAATTTGAGGGAGGATGATTGGAAGAGCATGGCGCGCAGGAAGCTGATGGAATTCGAGGAACAGCTTCACACAGCTCACGAAGCTGGCTTGCATACATATAGCGGTCAAAAGAGTTGGAGTTTCTTGAATGCTGTCGTGTACTGTCTCACTGTCATCACCACTATCGGTGAGAACACATTGTCTTGGGAAAGGCTCAAGGTGGAAATAATTTCCCTGACGTGAAGAGATCGCTTTCTAGGAGTTTTCCTTTGTTTTTAGGCATAATATTAATCTTGAAAATATTATATGCAAAACTTTCTAAAAAAGTTTCTTCTTTGAAGTTTTTAAAATAATTTAATAGTACAAGCATTAAGAATATTTCATCGTTATTATTAGTTAGCATTGTTAACAAGTTAACCAAAAAACTTATATAAATAGAAACGTTATTAAAGAGAAAAGAAGTAAATAAAAAAGCATTTCTCTAAAATACTTTTAATATTTATTTAAATTTCTTTTTATATCTCAAATTAAAAAAATTTTTCGTATTTTCTTCTTTTGAATTAAAAATATTTTCTTTAAAAAAAATATATATAAGTTTTATTAAATAAATATCATGTCATTAAATTATCATTATTCGTAGCTTAAAAATGATTGATGATTTAATATTGATTACTTCGAGAAAGTAATATATCTATTATATCAATGATGATTGTGTTCAGCGCAAGCAAAATTAAGACTATATATCTATAAAATATAAGATAACTATGTTGTAAAAGTTATGTGTGTATGTATTTTCCGAAATAATTTGACATAAAACATTTTATTGATTGCATCGATTTTCTGACATACAAATGCAATGAGATATGATGGTCTGCGTCTACATGCAAATCATTAAAAGAAACGTGCAGACGTCGGCAAAAAAATATAAATTTAAAAAAGTTAAAGGATTTGTCTAAAGTATATCAATTTCCACTTCTCTTTGTTAAAAAGCTAATAATAAAATAAAAAATTAAAATTTTTATTTAAATTCATTAACGAATTCATGATATTTTAAAAAATATATTTTTTTAATTCATTGAAATAGTTTGTAACTGTTGTTTATCATCTTGATCGTCAAGACGCATTAAATTTGGATCATAGACGTAAGGAAAACTTTAGAAGCTCGACGTCGTTGACTCGCATTATGCAATGTTCACAGTAAGCATGGTTTTTCCAATTAGATAACAAACTCGCAGAAAAAGTACATTCAAATTTAAATTTAAATTATACGTTGATCGTATAAATGGAATCGTTCAATTGCATTCACTGAATTATAAGGCAATTGCAGCTTGTTTACGAGAGAACAACCGCTCTGAATAATCTAAACTTAGACTTTACTCGATGTGCGTAAATGTGCTGCTTTTGCAACGATTCAGAAATCGACGTAAACAAAATAAATCATGATCATTATGATGTTGTTCCATGTACGCGTCATACAATTAAACTTGGCAATTATATTCATTACAATAAAATAAAATATACAATATATACATATATACATATATTTTTTATATAATTATGTATATATTGTATATTTTATATATTTATATTTATATATATATTTTGTATTTATTATATATATATATATACAAAAATATATTAAATATATACAATATAAATAATATACATTAAATATAATATAAATAAAAATTTTTGCATGAAATTGAATGGAAAAATAATGGATTTCTTTTTACTACACCTAATATAAATAAAAATACGAGCTAAAGCATAGCTCGTATTCTTATTCATATTGTATTTAATATTGTATTCATATTGTATAATGTAACAAAATTAAACATAAATTTCAATATGGCCTAAATCAATCAATCTATAATAAACCTATCAATAAACATATCAATACAGTACTACAGCTGATGATGATACTATAGTTGATGATTTTTCATTGCAGGGTATGGGCATATTTCGCCAAGTACAGACACAGGAAGAGCCATCACGATTGTGTATGCAATTTTTGGCATCCCAATGTTTCTCATCATTTTGGCCGACTTTGGTAAATTATTCACACGCGGTATAAAATTCCTATGGGCATTTGTGAGAAGACTATATTACACTGGTAGCTGTCGCAAAGTCCGTCGCACTGTGCCTGTCCAGGTAAAATGATTTAATTGTAAGAAAACATCCGAGAAAAAGATTATCAATTAAAAAAAAAGAATTAAGCCAACTTCCTAGAATTTTCCACAATTTACTTATTTATAATATTGATTTATAATATCGTACATTTTTAGTACGTCTTTTATATTTTTTTTTATATTTTTTTAATATTTTTTTGTTGCATTATTTTTTATCTTCGATTGCTTAATTAGTTTCATTCGATTAATAATTTCATATAAGTAAAAATTAATGTCTGTAAAAACTGTAAAGAATAACAAGAGAAAAAGAAAATGTGCAAGAATTATTTAAACAAAATTAAATTATGTTTAATTATATTTAAAAATTACATAATTATTTATTACTTTATTTTTATTTTTGGTAATGTGTAATTATTTATTTGTTTTTTTTAGCATTTGTTTTTTTTAGTTTTTCAGCATTTTTCTTTTATTATTTACAATTAGTTAATTTATATTATTTATTATTTATTATTTATATTTAATTTTTAATTTAGTTTGCATTTTTAAATTTATTTATTGATTATTTTATTAGTTAATTAATTTATTATTATTATTTTGTTTTATTTAAAGCTTGTGTATCTCTATCAAAGCCGATCGTGTCAAACGATTGGCTTTAATAGAGCCTTTAAGTTTCAGTTTTATTCTCTTTGCCGTTACACTGTATTCTAAGTTTTTAATTTCCTTATCTTTATCTCTGTTCAGGTTTAGATTTTTAGGCAGCATGAGATATCTTCTATCTGCATCTTTTAATTATGCATCTTTGTTTATTGTGTTTTACTCTATTTGATTTTTAATAATTTCATCTTGTCCATTGTGTTAATCGTAGGAAGTCATGAAGGGCATGCAACTCGTTTACGATCTCGCAAAGTTACGACGGCCCTCGCAAATGATTCCAGAAGAAATCGACGAGATGCAGAAGCAGCAGATCCAGCAGCCACAGACAGTTTTGAATGTGGACGCCAATACGCCGGGTACACCGGGTACGCCGGCATTATCAGCATATATCGTCGATGACGAGTTTAATCTACCGATTTCGGTGGCAATCGTCATTCTCCTGGCTTATATCTTCATAGGAGCTACTTTATATTCCTTGTGGGAATCTTGGAATTTCTTCGAGAGCTTCTACTTTGTCTTCATCTCCATGAGCACTATCGGCTTCGGCGATTACGTGCCAAAGGTAATTATTTTCGAATTAAATGTTATTCAGTC
>Ga0157364_1004454_pt1 | contig 13995 bp, 8 predicted proteins | sample AttsexASBM2_FD_111476 | JGI IMG/M metagenome (GOLD analysis project Ga0157364, IMG submission 111476) | Fungus gardens microbial communities from leaf cutter ant in Ribeirão Preto, State of São Paulo, Brazil - Atta sexdens ASBM2 | ecosystem: Host-associated > Fungi > Mycelium > Unclassified ... | reverse complement strand
TTTAATATAATACTAAAAAATAATTGGAAATACTTTAAAAATACTCTTTGCAAATGAAAAACTTTTAGAAATAACATTCACACACACACACACACACACACATACACACACACACACACACACACTCTCTCTCTCTCTCTCTCTCTCTGTCTCTCTCTCTCTCTCTCTCTCTCTCTCATTCTCTCGGATCATTTTCATGTCTACCATATAGATTTATTAGCTACGATATTTTGAATTACTTTTTCTTATATGTTTTATACAGAGATTTAAAATCACAAGAAATTATTAATCGTAATGTGTAATAATAGTGTTATTATTGTGTCATCATTATTAGTAATCTTACAGCTATCGAGACACGCAGTAATGGTACAAAGTTATTTTGTTTTCACATTCGCAACTGCAGACGATTAATATTTCATAGAACATAATCGCGTAATTATATCGATCATTTCCAAAGCTACTTATCGTCATTTGAGATTATTCTACGACAGTTACGCGATATTTTACGGCAGAAATATTTTGTCTTAATGCGCATAAAACATTGCCTTATATCTTTTTTTTACCTATTGCAGAATTGCATTGATTTGCATAATCACAATTTTAACTTAATTTTTATATTGACGCTCACATTAATATCTAAAAGAAAGAATAGTTCACTCAAAACGATACTCTAATCTTACAGATACAGTGCAGTTTCACTATCATATCAAATCGACGTTTTAAAAATTCGCAAAGCGTATCTCATGATAGTATAGAATAAGTTTACATTTTTTCAAATAGACTACGCTGTATCTGAAGAGGAGTCTCTCGAAGGGTGTTAAACATAGTAGCGTGTAAATACATACTATCATCTGTTCTTATAAATAATTACAAACTAAAGTCTGCTTTGCATTGATAAATGACTATAACGATCATTATTTTTTCATACTTTATCTTTTTCTCACTCTCTCTTTCTTTCTTACTCTCTGTCACTTTCATCACTCATACACAGTTCATAGAATGCTATTAGTAAATATTAGAAATAATTCATTAGATTATTTTTTCACAATTTGCTAATATCGAATTTCTCTCACTGACAGGAAACAAAAAGGAAGGTCAATGCTTTGGATATTTAGCCAGCTCAAGACACATAATTTAAATAAGAATATGTTATTTTTATTTACGAATGGTCTTCCTTTGTGTTTCCTTGGACATAAAATGCCATTGACTTTTTACTCTACAATTTATCTTTTAGGTGCAAAGCACAGACAATTAACTCGTTTCACTTTTATTATTCGACTTACTCGAAGAATGACGTATGCGCGTAGTATATTAAAACAGATTTGACATTTGGTGAACTCATGACTTTTACTCACTTGACCCTACTGTTGCGGGTTATCTCATTTCTTATGTACATATATAAACAGATATTATGGTAATAAAAGTTTCCTTCTTTATATGGGATACTTCAATAAAAAAAGAGGTAAGATATAATTCGCAGGGAATCATTTTCGACTAATAATTCTGTAATGATTACATATTTAATTCTACTTTTTTACTATATGTGTGATAAAAATAGATCCACAATATATATCTAAATGTAATGTATTGTGTTGTCTTTATCACTACAATCTACTATTTAGTTAAAGTGACAATGTAATAATACTTCTAAGTCCATTGTAAACTGTATGTAAACATCGTAATTAATGTAAGTATATCGACACGATTTAAATTTTATTTCATCGAAACATCCGTTAGAAGCAACTATATTGTAGTAGTTGTTTTGTAAACGATACCGCATATGTGAAATGAATAACGAATGTAGTAAAAATATGCTGGGTCACTGATTCCGATAAAAGTTCTCGACCCAATGTGTGTATGTATAACCTGCGAATGTTATCTAGATCAGAGTAAACATACGACCAAAAAGAAGCGTATCTATCCAAGAGGAACACAGAAGCATTGAGAAAGATCATGAAATAACAAGGAAAAAATTGGTCCGATCATCAGTTAGAAATAAAAATTTACTCCAAGTGCTTTTAGATCTTGTATAATATAGTTTACATCTTTGTTCGCACATGTCGGCAGCACTGTTTCTTGTTAGATCCATGCTGCTAATAGCACTTTTCGGCCGCTCGATTTTAAAGGGATTATTTGTGAATACCACCATGAATATGTAAATACAATAATCCCATGATTCCCTCGTTGGATTTATCTCTATGCTATCTTCGTATATCTTGTGCCTTCTCAACAATATCTTTAATTCATCTTTAATCACAGTACCATCATTTCTCAATTTCAGTGTTTTCGAACCATTCACCCTGTTTGTTAATTTTAAAAATCAGCTTAACTATTCTTGAAAAATGTATTTCTTTGGTCTAAGAAACCAATAAAAATCTTTCTTAATAGTTTTAATTAATTTTTATTGAAGGAGTAACTAAGATGGTCAAAATACGTGATTTTGCATAAACTAATATTTCATAATAATTTCAAATAATTTTATAATAACTCCAACATAAAAGTAATATCGTCAATAACATTGGTATTTACCATTCTATTATCGACAATAACGTTGGTGTTAACCAATGTTCTATTTGTAACAATAAAATGATTTCTGTGAAAAAAAAATGATTACAGTAATCTTACGAATATAAATATCCTTTTTAAAGATTAAATAGGTAAATTAAGAATAAAAACAAGGAAATAGCATCAAATAATAATAAAATACGTAATTGCACGTAATTAAAATCATTGCGCAAAATAAAATTTTTTTAAACCGGATAAACATTGTTGCGGAATGCGAATGAACATCGAAAAACTCAGCTCGACGGATAAATAGAAAAGAGCTTCACTCCTGTATTTCAGTACACCCTTTCTGCGCGGCAAGTGACAATCCTAAAGAATCTTTCAAACGCGCCGAGTTTGACTCGACGTTCTCAAATATTACTGTTGACCGACGTCTCGCTGTCTAAAATTCTTTTGTCTTTTATCTCCTCCGTCAGCGGCTTGCTGAATACAGGCTCAATTGTCTCCGACAGCAGTTTCGGATTGTGCTTGTCGATGTGCGTCAGTTCGATAGGGAGGTATATCGTCCGGCAATAATCGATGTCAGCCCGGCATAATGGGCAACGTTCGCAGCGACGGGCGCAATCCAGACAGGCCACAGCGTGTCCGCAGGGAAATAGGGCTGTGTCTAAACTTCGATCCATGCAGATCCGGCAGAGCATAGCGTCCAGTAATCTCGCTAAACATTCTCGAGATTCCTGAAATCGTACGAATCGTTTGTATCGAGTGCGCATAGCAAATCTTCCGATTAGCATGGTTCATTGGTACGAATTCGTCGCTCACCTTGCACTTAGGATTCTCGCACTCCCCGCAGGCATGCCTATCGAGGATTTCGTTCTCCTCCGGCAGAGCTATAGTCGCCGCTTCGCAATAAAGCGCACGCCGCGCATTATCATATACCTCTCGGCAAGTCCTACGTATATCGAACACATATTTCTTGCCCAGAGTCGAGTCTTCATTGAAAATGGAAATTATTGTCCCCTGGAAGAAAGCAACAGCAATCGACTATAGCATTCGAATTTAAATAAAAGAAAAACAAGTTTTATCAAAAGAAAAAAGGCTTAGGAAAACAAGTTGTATCAAAAGAAAAAAAAAACAGTGCGTAAAAGAACCAAAAATAAATCAAATATATAAAACTAAATCCGCTGCTGAAGAGGGTATACCTTTAAATCACGGATAAATTGCGCGGTGACCGCGCTCCTAACTGTCTCGCAGCTGTAAAACGCATGTTTCTCGGTGATCGCTCTGTAAAGTCCGCTGGCGGACTGGCTGGAGTCTAATTTAAAATCCAGTGATGTCTCCTCGCCGTCAAGTGAGAGGTAAACCAAGTGGAACATCCGCCGTTGTGATGTAGCGCTTTGTATGGCTGTATACGGTATGCTGTAACGCAATACATAATACATTGTATAATAAATTGAACTATGATGAAGATAAAGATAAAGTAAAATCTTGATGTTAATCTTCCTTCTGCATAATGGATGAAGCAAAGCTCAGAAGGACTCTATTGACCTTATCGCACATGAGCATTTTCCATGTATTAATATTATTTTCTTAAGAATTTCATTAGAAGACACAGCTTTATTATTTTATATTAAGCACAAATTGATAATGAAGTTCTCTCAGTAACAGCTGTTTCGTTGAACGATCATCTCGGCGGATGGTACGTGGAGCACAGCCGGTACGTGCCGTCTCCTATCGTCGAAAAGTAACATTAAAGTCGATCTGAGATTTCGTGTTGATAAATATGCAATTTAACGAAACACAATATTACTTAGATAAATTAATTAATCAATGTATAAGAGCGTTCGTTTAAGCTTTCTATTTAATCTGTGTCCAAATTATTATGATGAAAACGCTTAGTATAGCTTTTACTACAAAGTTTTAGATTTCATCAACTTAACTATTTTTCTTAAACTTTCTGAAAAAAATTTGTCGAGGAATTATTGCGTAAATAAATTTTTGTTTATATTTCAAATATATCCGTATATAGTTGAAATATAAATGATATATTAATATAAATGATATATTAATACATAATTACTTTTGCGTCTCTTCGTCCTGATTGCGGTAGACCGTAATTCCGTGCGGACCAACGCCGATCATAGACACTCCGTTGTATCCAAATTTACTGTGAAACATTTCCTGTCCGAATGCGTCGAGGTTTGATATCTCTTTCAAGAGCCAATATTCAGCGGTCGACGTTTTCATTCCCTGAAAATTCACATATATCTCTATTATTCATGTAGATCGCACGACGCATATTCATATAGCAATATTCAGTTATCAAATTGTAAATTGTAAAAAAAGATTGTTGTCAAAATTTTCCTCTCCTTCTTCCCATCCCCAAAAAATAATAAAATCGTATCTCTCTGCAAATGCAACTATTCAACAAATATTGTGTATTTTCTATTGAACGCTGTCACACATATTCTATTTCAAATAACAAATTCAAAACATAAAATTAAAAAAAAATAGAACAATAGATAGAAAAGATTTATTAAACATTGAAAACGAGAGAACACAAAGTTGGATCGACAAAATTTATTAAATAAAAGGAGAATAAAGTAAAAATACATGAGAGGTTAGGAAGTATGAGTCAGAGAAAGTTGCTAAATTGGCTGTCATTTTGTATAAATGAATAAAATAAAATAAATCAAATATTACAAAAAAAAACTCTTTTAAAAATTACTAAAAAAACATGATTTTTATTAACATACAGTGCAAAAAAAGAATATATATTTATGAATTTGGAAAAATAAACGTAAAAGAATTCGACTGATTGAATAATGAAGGTCTCGACTTGAAAATTAATATTACAAAATTTTAATAATTCTTCAAAACATTCAATCTTATTTTCTGAAAAACTTTGTTTTTTCAAATTATGTCATTGTTGTAGCAAATGAGCGATGCGTTCTTTCTGCACTAATCTTTTCTGCAATATAATATTTAATTTATTTTTTCCGTCCAATTATTATATAAAACAATAATTATTTAATTTTAATGAATTTCAGATCGGTCCCGGATGTTTTTCTACAATATAGTATTTAATTTATTTTTTCCGTTCAATTATTATATAAAAGAAAAATTATTTAATTTCAATGACTTTCAGATCGTCTCCGGATGTGTGATAGCGTGCGTATGATAGTCAAATTATAATTAATACTTCTTCCAACGCACTTTGATTTCCTTGTGCTGCTGAACTATCCGCAGCAGGAAGTCTTGCGGTTTCGGCTCGCATGGTTCCGCGGGTTGTATGTGACAGCATTGAGAGTAGAGCGCGTGCGGCGGTGACAGCGCATCGTAATCACCACCATCGGCTTGCGCTATCAGGGCGACCAAACGAGCAACAGAGCTCCAATCGGCGACTTTCAGCCTACTCTCGATCAGCTCGAGACGAGAATGCAAGTAGAACTGATGCCTGCAATCACAGAAGATAGAAAGGGGATGACGATGAGATGACGCTTGGATGTGTTTTGCGGGTAGAGTTATTAATTGCAATTAGTTCAATTTCGTGCCGGGTGTGCAGCGGACCAGCTAATATACCCGGTACTCCCCGGCTAAAGTAAGATTGATTACTCTTCCCGTCTCGGAGAGCATTGTTTTAAGTCTCTCCTCCTTCCCCTTCACCCCAGCCGAACAATGTAGTAATACAATAATGCAGAAATGATTAACGATCGAACACGTTTGCAATGGCGAAAAATACGTTCGCAATTTAATTGCACGCGTCGTTTAGGTATTATCGCCAGGCAAGAGAGTATTTTCTCGTCTGTGCGTAATGTGAATCCTATGAAATTGCTTTGATGTGGTATTCGATCGTACGCTGAGTTGGCGTATTATTTCCATTTTCAACATTTTATACTTTTTCCCTTGACAAACTACCTACCGCAAGAAAAAGCTTCGACAGAGGACAATTTTTCTTTGGTTCACCGGCTGAACTTCTGGTTGACAACTTAAATGATTCATATCTTGCATTTCCATGGTAGTATGACTCTACATTCGCATGAATATTTGAAGAATAGCGGCGTGCGCGACCGGAAGAAGGGGTAGCTCTCCAAAATACCTCCGAGCTCCTTTTACATACTCCTGAATATCCTTCAGCTGTACAATGCATACATCTCACGATAAACATGTTGCCGTCGGAGAAGTGGAATTACGCGTCGAGAGGAAGTGAATAGCCTGTTCGCGAAGTACCAGAATACGCTAAAGAATCTGCATTAAAATATACCGTGCTACCATTTTTCACGATTCTGCACGTCGCTGTATTTCCTTTTTTCCTTCCTCTTTTTTTTTTAAATTCTCTCTGGCAAACTCACATCGTGGAAATAATGGATAATCGAGAAGCATCGAAAGATTCAATTGTATGATGGCAATTTGGTACAATAGGGAAACAATTTATTGCCCATACTTTGCGCGAGCATTGACCTTGATTCAGGTCGCTCGTGATATACAACACTTAAAGAGTCTGCATCAAATTCCGGCTTTATCATTACTTCAACGCTATTATCTCAATTGACAAAGAAAAAGAAATATTTGCGATAATTTCCGAGCTACCTGGTTGATTCGCTACATTCTTAAGAGGGTCCTAAAGTCGTCTTTTATTGATTTACACGTCATTGACACACTACTACATGAATCGTACATACAAATTTTTTAACTAATCTTTCATATTAGTTATGTAAAAAAGGTATCTAAAATATAATTCTAAGAACTCAACATTGTTTGTTTTACGTAATTCCTACGTAAGTCCAAACAAAGATTTTATCCGTATAAAGTATAAAACTTATATACAAAGCAAATACTGTTACGAGTTGACATCAGAAATCGATAATAAAACTGTAATTTTCCAATTTTTTTCGTTTTTGGCATAAAGTCGACCGATTTGGACTACTACATTACTGTTTATGAACTACATTACTTTATGAAAAAGAATTTTTAAATATGTAAAGACAGCTAGAAAAATACTTATTTATTTGAAAAATAAAACAGATGATTTTAGAATCTCCTTAACAAGGAAAATAATAATTTCGATTGAGAATAAATCAGATATATGCGATCAAGAACTAAAACCGACAACTCGGCAAAGATCTGTATTAGCAAGAATTTGAAGAAAAAGCATTTGTCGAAGATATCCGAATTTTTGCCAAACGTGATTGGTATCGAGAAACTTTCTCGTGTTTAGCCTGTTTACCGGAAAACTTCGGATGACCTCGATATTTTTTCTCTCAGAAAATTATCAAGAGAGAACATTCTCGGAAAAACGTAAAAGAGGAATCGTGTCAGATGGTTGCGTAAAAAATTAGGTCGCGATCGAAATCTGCGCCCGAGCAGTTGCAATTTCAACCAGTCTCATCTTGAAATGCATTTCTTCGTGAATCACCGTAGAATTCTGTGTAAATTAAGCAATTTTTCCCGCCATAAAATTTCACGGTACTTTACTCTCAAACACCTCTTTCCCCCAAAAAGGAAAGACCTTATTTACAGCAGATCATTTTCCTGGGTCGCGAATGTGTGAACAATCTTGCTCTTGTCAGATAGAACTTCTGTCTTCGTCAGTCTCGAACTTCGGCAAAATCCGCAGGTTGGTAGGAAGTGTTGGAGAACCCAGTGACATTTGTCACCGTACGAGAGATATTGGTTTTGTTCAAAGTTTCCAGAGAGAGAAGATCGAAGAGAATGCCGGAACTCAATGAACTCATTGTTAACAATCGCGCGCGATGAAAATCGTCGCCGGAAAATTGAACTCTTCCGGCCGATGATTCGCGCGAAGAACAAAGAGGGAACCGCTTTCGCAAATTAAGACTCGCAGACTGAACTCTTAATCGAACGACATCGGCTGAAAGTTTCCAGCGATATTCCAACGACCGAAATTACTTTCTAAAATTACGAAATCGTTTCGCTCTTCTTCGTCCGCGAATATTCGAGATTACCTGAAATTACACAATCTCACGGAGTGGTGACCGTAGCATCTCGATTTTCAGGATAATAAAATTATCAGAATAGAAGTCTAATCGAGTTCACTTAATCTCGATTTGCCTCCGTGGAGAAGCTTCGGATAATTAAGCAGAGTTTGCACTTTGCATCTGCAATGATATCATCTCTTGTTAATCTGAAATGACATTGAATTTAATATTACTAACGCATTTCATATCGTTTATCGTTCTGTTAATTCTCGAGCAGAGATTAATTTCGTTATCTAATCCTTCTTTTCGCTAATAATTTTTCTATTCTGCTAAAAATCGAGACGAATAAAGAATCACATCGAATTGTGAACAATACTTCTAACATCGCGAACTTATACACGGCAAGAAGATCTGACTAAACGAAGCTAGGCTGAGTGCTTTTAGAAAGCTTTCAAGCCGCCTTAAATGCTGCGAAATCCCTCGGTAGAATAAAGCTCTTATTAAGCGTTATTACAGGCAAGACTATTTTTGGAAAATTCAGCACGATACTTTTAGTACCAACGAAATATTTATTAGATCGCATGCCGAACGGATATTATATATCGTGACGTACTGTTTGAGAAATATAACCGCGTTGCATGAAGAGATGTTTGAATTAACGTGAGTCGAGTAACTCCGGTAATATTAACGACATCGTCATAGAACGTCTGGCTAGTGGCGTATTCATTCATGACGTGTATACAGCACTTTCTTATACATAATTCAGAAATGGAAACAAGGTCGGCCCTTTCGTGCAGAGTTTCAAATAGGGCGTTCCACTCGATTGATTGTATAAGAGGTACTTATAAATCAGTCATACTGGACTAACACGAAGTGTTGGTAACTTCGTGCATCATGGATCCATGAACACACCTGAAATTCAAGGACGGAGTCGCAGTGAATGTTTTATTAAAAAATCGAACACACAATTAATTCTTGTTTTTCTGATACTGATGATAAGAATTATAAGTCATAAAAATCTTAGGAAACTTACATTCAGAATAAATCATATTAGAACATGATGTCACAATCAATTAGGAAGGTCGTAGTTCTCAAAGCAAATAAATACACTATGTGATCAATCGTAACTTAAATTCTTAAAAATGGAATTTGATCATCTCTAGCAGTCACTGATTATTGACTTATTATTATCATATGATGCACTGACTCGCTTACAACTCGCTCCTGATTTCTGATCTATTACTTACTGATCAGCTTATTGTAGAAAGAATCTTTTATTTATTAAAAAAGAAGAAAATAAAGAACTTCATTTTTTGTGCATTATGCGTTATACTTTATGCACGACTCTATACTTCCGCCTGAGAAACGAATAGTAAACAAACGAAAGCAACATGTAGAAAATAGAGTTGAAAAATATCAATTTCTACGATGTGATTAAATACAATATTCAGGTATTTTTTTAAATAAAAATTATGCGAGTAAAAGTGATGCGTATCGTCGATATCAGCAAAGAGCTGCTCAAAGAGCGTGAAAATTCGAGCTGACGGGCTTTGCACTCAGGCGAACAGAATTGTAAAGCCCCACGACCTCCGCGGTTCTGTATCCACAATATTTCCTAGTAAATAATTCAAAGGTTATTTCCAGCTGGTCCCGAGTAATTTTGAAGTAGTCACCGTGGCCCAGACTTCGTTTGTCGGTTTTGGTCCTGGATGACACGAAAGGCGGATACCAGCCGTGGGGACAGTTGCGAATAAACTGGCAGACTTTCTTAGAGGAAACGAACGCGTCGCAATTCGTCGGAACTCGTTGCAAGCGAGTCAGCAGCATGCGGATTAGCATTAGCGTGTGGTTGCTACGCTGCATGCGGACTGTCACTGAGTGGACATTAGCTAGCCACGTTGTAAATGAGTCAACACCAGATCCGACAAGCCGTGAATTTCAAAAGGCTTGTTCGCGGCCGTTCAGATTTGCGCGTGGAGAATTTCCACGCGGCAAAGAGGATCGGGTTTGGTAGTGGCTGTAAAGACCGGCTACAAAGTGACCGCAAGGCGATCCCTATGGAACGCTTTAAATTAGGTTTCATAATTCCGAGGCACGAGAAAACGGGAACGTCGCAGGATGCACGTGCGCGGTATTAACCACTGCATTAATAATATATACGCAAATTACGAAGTTTCCTGTTGGCCGAGAAGAACGGAATAGTTAAGTGAAAATTAAACATTAAATTTACTAAATTAACTAATCATTAAATTATTTTTTGTGGGATAATTAAACATTCAATTAACTGCTTAAATTAACTGATCGTTAAATTATTTTTCATTCGTTGCGCGTATAATTGCACAATGAGATTTTTAAAAGATTAAAGTAATGAATATAAAAAATATCTTGTATTAATATAAACTTTTAATATTATACAGGATTTAATATTATACAGGATTTGTTCCATACAATATATGTAATTTATTCTATTTTTTTAATAGATTCGGATGTCAGATTTGTATAACAAATTGTAAACAGATTTAAATAAAATTGAACTTTTGTAGTTTAAAAAAATAAGCTTCAAAAGATAATCTTCGAAATGATGTGCTTTTATGTGTTTTATGTTTACGTTGCATCACTCTGCATATTTTTCTATCATATTTATTAAACTATACTTATAAAAGCGTTTTTTTTTTGCAGTATATACATAATCTGCAGTTTTTATTTAGCCTTTCAACGTGTTTAAAATTCTTTGTGACAGTAGGACAAAGCCGTGATAATGGAAGGCATGGAAAAACACGATGACTATAATACGATCTTACTTATGACGTACTTCAAACGTGCGACACATATATTTTTCCTATTACTGTTTTTTTTCCTTTTCCTTTATCTTTTCCTTTAAAATTCAAATTCTAGAGTAAAAATTCAAAGCGTGAATATATAATTGATATTCTTCCCAACTCTTTAGTTTTGCTAGTTCATTTAGCATAAGAAGAAAAAGATAGAAAGAAGGGAGAGGGAAAGAGAACGAGAGAGAAAGAGAGAGAGAGAGAGGAAAAAGTATTCATCAAGAATTTTTCAATAAAAAAAAAAGTATCTTCTCAATTTCTAAACTTCTCAATTATGTAAACACCTATGAAAGTAACTTAAAAATAAAAATAGCGACGATGTTCGAGAATGTCTTCGCGCGTTCATTAGCGACTCGGCGGCTGAAAACCTCACGGATGCTCCAATTATGTACACGCTTTAGAACGGGCACATATAAACGTATATTCGTGTGTATTTATTCTTGTTCGTGCCCGCTGCACAATGCTTTAATTGTTCCATACGGTCTTGCCAGCAATTTTCAGGCATGCTCGCCACAACGACCACGTACGGTTTTGTATCTAATCGGACCGTACGTAATTAATTATTCGTCGAGTCGTAATTAACGAGCCAACCCTTGAAACAAGTCGTAATTACTTTTGCTTTTACAGTTGTGACTTTCTTTCTTGTTTCCATTATTTGATTTTGGCGAAATAATTTATATCTTTCACATTTGATCTTTCTTTACAAGAACAATACTAAATATGACTGTTACTTAACTTATTAATGAAATAAGAAACTATCAAGTGTTGAATTTCGTTACTTGATATGTAACGTGTGGATAATTATCGTAGCGTATATAAAGATGTATATAAAGATAAATATATATTACGTATAAATAATTTAATATTGTGTAGATTTTCATTTTAGATTTAATTTTAAATATATTTCCTATGATCGTCGCGCGAGTTCTGCTCGTTATAATGTTGAATCGATAATTCATTATTATCGTATTTAACCGGAATAACTAAAGTTCATAACTGCGCCAATACCGAGGATTCAATTTTGCATTATGTGGCTCTCTTCCTCCTGGCTAAATACGCGGGTACGCAATAGAGTGTAGCCGTATAATTCAATTATCTCGTGTCTCTACAATTTTCTGCCACGAAACTAACGCAATCACGATCCTGTTCTCGAAATAATAATGGACTGTTATCGAAAGTATTGGGAATCAATGAATAAGAGCCGATATCGGGTTCCATTTTATTTTATGAAAATTTGGTGCGGAGGATATTAAATTCTTCGTGCTTATCGGAATTTTAGTCTTTATTTTAACAGCTTTTAATGCTTATCGAAGAGAAAAGGCAATAATAAAAACCAATAAAATTATAATAACCTACATAAATTTCTTCTTTTCTTTTCTCGCGCCGGCCATCTCGTCTACCACAATAATTGACTTTACCTGTTCTTCGTTACCTTATAATAGAATTTTCTCTTTGGATTCATTCGCGCATTATGGCAAGCGTGAGATCTAACAGGAAATCGTGTCAGCTCGCGAGTAATTAATTCTCGTCGAAGGTTATACGTTCGATAATTAAAGTTCAGGAGTAAGTAATCTGCGAAACGTATACTCCTGATACATACACTTTCTTCTCGCGCCGACCGCTCGCGTACTTCACAGCGTGGATCTGCTTATTATCGAGAATCGAGATTAATGGAAGTTCGTTTCGGAGAACCTGCTACATATCTTCCCCGAGAGACGCCCAAGAAGCTTTCTCAACCGTGAAAATGCAACTGATCTCAACCGTTGAATTTTCCACCACAGCGTTCCGCGACACGATCGCGTAATGAAATTACCAAAGAGCTGATTTACTGCGCCTGGGACGTTGTCGATTGATTTAAAGTTACTGCATAGTGTAATATGCGAAGCGCAAATCCTATATTTACAAATATTTTTGGCATATCGCGAAAATTGTAGCAGAAATGACATATGACCAATACGATTCAACGATTACGACGGGATAATAAATAATAAATTTAGAGCCATTGAATCCAAAAGTGCATATTGATTCTGATCAGATAGCCTTTAACATCTCTATTTTTCAGAGTGGTGCAAGGGGGAGAATCCATGGATTTATTTTTATGCTCAAAATGGAACTTGTCAATCAGATTATGGAATCCGCGTGGGAAAACGACGAGTTACGTGACACTGAATAAAACAAATCTTTGACCTGATAAAGTTCGTGATCCGAGTTACAGCAAGGGTGGATGATGGAAACTTGAGAACCGGGAAAGCCTCAAGAGACTGTCTTTTCGTCGATCGCAATTCTATTTGCGTACGCGCAGCAACCGAGGAACGAGATATAATTCCTACATATATAATACGAGAGTAATTACGTTTCTACAAATTCACAAGTATGTTCACGCATGTTATCTATCTATTGCATTACATGGAAAGAATGATTTTATCGAGATGTCTAAAAATTCAGCTAGATACAAATCTGATAACTTTGTTAGTCTATCAAAATTTGTGTACAAAACTTAAGCATGAGCAATGTTGCATAACATTTTGATATTCTGGCAATCAGTTTGAGCGTCCTACAAAATTATTTTGACAGTCCAACAAAATTTATTTTCAGATCTACATCTAACTAAATTTTTAGATACTTCAGCTATTGTTTTTTCTGTGTATATTCCATCGAATTTGTACAATTCTGTTGATAGGAACTCAACTCAATTTTATAAAATTTAACAAAAAATCTTATAA
>Ga0157364_1004453_pt1 | contig 13997 bp, 5 predicted proteins | sample AttsexASBM2_FD_111476 | JGI IMG/M metagenome (GOLD analysis project Ga0157364, IMG submission 111476) | Fungus gardens microbial communities from leaf cutter ant in Ribeirão Preto, State of São Paulo, Brazil - Atta sexdens ASBM2 | ecosystem: Host-associated > Fungi > Mycelium > Unclassified ... | reverse complement strand
TCTGTTTGAGAAAGAATGTTATTCGTTAATTTCTCCTCTAATTATTTTAATCCCCTAGAGTTAATCCCAAAATCTGTAACACAGTTGAATCTATATAGAACTCATTAATACATGTTAATTAAAAGGAATAATTAATTTCAAAAAATTAAAATGACATAATGAAATAAAAAAGAACGAGTACTAAGTATATTTTAATAATAATAATCCAAATGTGCGTGTGCAGATTTAACATAAAGAAAATGGAATTGTTTGACGTTCGTGACAAGGAGACGTATAATTGAGAGGTCCAATAGACCTACCGTCAGCTTCAGGATTATAAGCGCTACTGATTCAAAGGAAGTTGGTTAGACATTAAGCTTGATACTTGTATATGTGGCAGGTAAGATGCGTATTATTGATATAAACGTTCAAGCGAGGCACAGCGGTTAAATAGAATCCGTATATTAGCAACAGCACACAACAGTTCAGTACACTCAACATGCACTACTTCGCCAACTCTATCGAACTTCTACAAAAGTTCGTCTGCCAAGGACTCGATGAGGACTGTCGCCTCACTCGTCGGGAACAAATAGCTTTACGTGATACACATAAATTTTGTATACATGTCAAATCACAGATCAAAATAAAAAATAGTGCCCGAAACTTTGATAGCTAATTTTCATCATTTTGCCTAGAAACAACGCCACACGGAAAGGATGGCTTTGCTGAAATATCTAAAATTTAGATAGAGTGCGATTTGAAAATAATTTTGTTAAACCATCAATAAATAATTACGCAGGAACCGCAAGCATAATAAGATACTGTAAAAAATTTGATATTTTAGCAACCAATTTGAGCGTTTTACATAATTATTTTAATAATTCAACAAAATTACTTTTTTTTAGACCTATTAATCAAATTTTTTATTTCAGCAAAGCCATCCTTTCCATACAAGTTGAATCCAAAGTCAGACATTTTGATATAGAAATTTAATGGACTTTCCACAATAAATCATTATCTAAACTTTAAATCTTAAGAAATTGACCAATCTTAATCGATTATTCTGATATTCGATTGTGTTTGGTCAATTTCTTATAGCCTAAGACTTAAAAGCTTCGGTATTGTAGAAAGTCCATAATATTTTACGAACTCTCCGCATTATTACGACGAGAAGAATTATGATTTAACACGCTGATCTAACCCACTGAAGAATCGGATAAATCCTGTCTCCCCTGTCTGACACAGTCCAATTTCTTCACGTTCTCTAGGAAAACTTCCACATTACGAGGCAATTGCGCTGGCGAAATTCTCTGCGATACTCTCTTTACCGAGAGGGACGTCCCGTCATATTCGGGATCACGGCAACGTACCATCAATTCCCATCCTTGAGAATTGTCTGGCGACGCTCGCAGCGAAGTTTCAATCGATTCTGACAGTTTGACTTGCGGACAAAGTTGTGCGAGGCGCGGCAAGACGGGGATGATATCCCGGTGCCTTTGGGGAAGCGAGGACGAGGCTTCTCGCTCTCGTTCTCGCACCTACCGCAGTTGAAAATTCAACGGCATCAAAGTGGTGTCGACCGAAGATGAAAAAGAACGATCCGCGCGCGCGTATCGTTTCGCTCGAGGAAAGCAATTTGCAAGTTGTCACCGCCGCGCCGCGCCGGGCGTTTCTGGCGCCTTGTGAAATCGTAGAGCAATTCGCGCACTACTTTACATTATCAGTTATCGCGATCTGTGCTCACACAGCACGTTTGTTGCAAATCCTATTTTAATCTTCGTGCTGCGCATCGCGATATCCACGTGTACAGACACACATTCTTGCACGTGGTCAACTCGCTTTGAATTTTAAGTACCTCCTGCTTTTATATTTTATCCCGAACGATTTAGTATTTTTATTATTATTGTTATCTTTATCCTCTTCATATCGAAATTTGTTTCTTTCCAAACGACAATTTGTTTCTTTTATACTGCATTTTTCATCCAATTTTACTTATAAATAATTCAATTACACTGTCAGATACATATAATAAAGAAAAAAGAAAAGCGGAATATTGAAAAATTTTTAGAGAGAGAGAGAGAGAGAGAGAGAGAGAGAGAGAGACAGAGAGAGAGAGAAGTCTCGAACCAATTATTAGTCAATTAAAATGTAAAATAATCACTTATAAACCGCTCTACGCTACTTATGATTAATTCGTACGAATTTTAAATATTATATATAAAATTCATATTCAGAAATACTCTGAGTGGGAATTTTAAAATACATCACTTTGATCGCGTTTAAACTAAAAATATTCCGATCTCGTTTCGTTATTGTCGTTGCAAATTAATCCTCCGTTAAATCCGTTATTCTTATTATTTGCTCTGCCGTTTCTACTTATTGTAACACAAATCCTTACGCAAATACCGGCGCTGTGCGCGGAGATTATATTAAGGAAACATTTTTAAAAGAGTTAAACATCGAGGGGCAAGGGGGGGTTTAAGTAAAGCAGCATTTGCCTTACTGCTACTTCACGGTGGATGTGTTTTTACTTACTAAAAAGAATTCCTCATACTAAGCAGATAGTTGCACGCTTAACTCTAGAAAGTGCTTCCCTTCAGATCCTTAAACCATTTAACATTAGATACAACAAAGTTTCAACGCTCTTAAAACTTTGCCATTTTCCAAACGATCAATATGAGCTAAACAGGAAGAGAATTTTTTTCAAACTCTCGACGCATAGATGTGTTAGTTGTAATGTAGTTGAGATGATTGAGACTTATTTCTCGTTTTAATGTATTACAAGTTACGTTCATAAAATGTTAGAAACACTTTCAATCTCGAAATCGCGAAAGTATATTATGCGTACACGCGAAGCTTCCATGCAGAATAGAAAATATAATCTATTTCTTCGTGAATTATAATTATTCGGAAGTTGGAGGCGTATCTTCCCTGCCACGCACTTTCGAGAATTGCATCTCCGACAATATATGTTATTGCTAAAACGTATAGTTTCCTTACGTGAGCGTAGTTATCTTTATACCCTCTATCCGTGGCGCAAGTTCTAAGCCGTTTAGTATTAAGATGGAGTTTCGGGAACTCCTAAGTTCCCGAAACTCGCAAATATGTGGCCATAGTTGTCCCTCTGTAAATAAGAGCGTGCAATATCCTCAGCTAGTCAAGACACGCCTCGAGCAAACATGGACAAAATCTATTTTCGCCAACGGCAAATCCAAAAGAATCGCGAAAGAATAAAGTATCATATAGATACTACTTACGACTATTTCGACTCAATTTTCGGATTTATGACCGGTATATGCTAGGAATTTAAAAAATATAAGTTGAATCGAGATTAAAATTAATGTACGTCAATACAGTGAAAAAATTGTTGTATCAACAGCATTATTTTAGGTATTAGAAATAATTGAATAACAATATATATTAATAAAACAAAATTTTATCAAAATAAGAGCAAAATGTATTTACTAATAGTGAATTAACAAAAATCATTTTCAATTAAAATAATGCTGTTGATATAAAATCATTTTTTTCAATAAAAATAAACTTACTTTTTTACATAATCTTGTAATTATTTATGTTTAGAACGGCTAACAGTACAAACATCATTACTAAAAGATAAGAAAAAATAATAGATTTAGTATTATATAAATGCTATTTGACTTAAGATTAATCAAATTTATAATCAAAGTTTCGAAACATAAATCCATCGTAAGTAAAAAGATACCTGTATTACGAAATTGCATTTAGAGATTGTTCAAATTGCTTTCAGAGATGAGATTGGATTATTGCTAACAATCGTATCTTTTTTCATCTCAATTATTTATACACGTAAATAGTTGCAAGCAAGATTACAATTAATATAGAATGAAATATAAGTAAGATTACGATTAATATAGAGTATAATCGTATACGAATATTGTACAATATTCGTGTTAACCCGATGTATTTCTCGATTTATAGAATGTTAAAAAAAGAATCGATTGAGAACATTAAGACAATATGTTTATCACGTCGATCTAATCTTATCGGAGCTGGGTAATAATTTCTGATGCTAATATGAGTAGATTATGCTTAATATGAGTAGATTAAGGAGAACTATAAATTCATTCATACCTATCGACACTAAGAAGATATATAAGTTGTCAGATTATAGATAAGCCTGCTTTATGTTACCTTCCTCTCCCCCTTCTCCTCCCTCTCCCTCTCTCTTTCTCTCTCTCTCTCTCTCTCTCTCTCTCTCTCTCTCTCCCTCTCTCTCCGCGCTCAGATCCGTAATCCATTTAGCAAGACTAAGTTTCCTAAGTGTTCTACAAACTCATAAATTCTGAGTTGCCTGCCTCTTAAGCACGAAGATGAAGTTCCAATAGGAGCGTAGAATCCTTTCCCGCATCTTTTACCTGCGGCCTTAACAAGCGCTTTTAACTCTTTGTGAGAGATTTCGCTGATCTCTTTATAGAAGAACCGAAAATGATAATTTTCAAAAAGATAATCAACCAGAAATTATATTAGCGACATAAAATACAAGATTATTTTATTAAAATAGAGAAATTTTCATTTTTCTCTATATGTTATGTAATAAAATAACAGAATAATACGATAGATCTGCCTCTTGTATAACTGATATCGTTATACCATATGATATGTATTGATATATATTAATCTCGTAGAAGGAGAAAACAACATGATATTGTCATAACATGTACTATTGATTTTTCAATTAACGTGCAAGATGTTACATCTAAAAAAACATCGTTTTGAAATTTATAATGTAAAAAGATAATAATTAATGAATGCGATATAGTAAGAGAAGTGTAATCTAAGTAGAAAGCTTGGCGTGTTGCCGAAATCGAAAAAATATTATCGTATTTAAATGCAAAGGAATAAAAATAGATAAAAACGTAGACATAGACAATTTGAAATCTGAAACACACTCGAGTCCGGTTTCTTTTTGTCGTGCACAATGACACGATTACACAAGCGAAGCTCACGCTGGCCAGCCCCTCTCCCCCTCTTCCCACAAGTTCGTACAAATTCTGGCTGACTGATATTTAAATATCGGAAAACCACTTCCGTCGGTCGCCGCTATTCAATCGGCAATCCGATCAGAACCTACTTTCATTCGGAATTTCCGATATCGTTTCCATCTGTCCGTGAGTACTTCAAATAAATCGCTGGATCGGTTTCGCGGTATCGCGCGTTTAACCAAAAACAACGAAAACGAACCATTCCACGGGCGGATGATCGACTTCGACGATCGATTCTGGTATGGATTATTGCTTCGTTAATAACAACGTCTGTTATTTTAGTTGACGTATCCTTCGTTCCGCAAAGATTTCTACTATTTTCCATATGGCGATTGAAACTATTCGATCAAAGAAACGGTAACCTGTTTTTGAAAACCGACAAAACTGAAAAATAGGCTGAGAGATAGATATTCGTATTTCGACATTTACACGAATCAATATAAAAGGATAAGAAATACAAAAAAAAAAGAAATATGAAAGAATAAAAAATATTAGTATGAAATGTACAGGATTTATGTTATAAAACATTCTATTTTCAAGAAATAAAATATATAAGCTAATATTTCTTGTCACTTATGTTATTGCTATCAGTTACTCACATGATTTAAATTTTTTATTTAAATTTAATATAAATTAATGTTAAAAAGATTTGTTTACATGCAAAATATTAGTAGTGTAAATTACAAAAACGTGATTACTTTTTATAATTTTTTGTAACCGATAAATAAATCTTATTTTTAAAAATATCTGTTTTATATATATGAGCATTTTTTTTTTAAATCGAGATTTAATTCGTTATAATTTAATTCATACCAGCGTTGCATTTTTCGCACTTTTCGTTGAATTTCCGTCATAGAAATTAAAACTGGCTGAATGGATAAATGGCAGCTGAATTTTATACGGTTCTTAGGTATTCAGCTCACAATTCAAGCTTTTTAAAACGTTTCGTGTTTCGCGCATTTTAACAATCATTCAGTGAAATAAAAATCTTTACAGTCGCGGGGAATCTTCAAGCGTTCACGAAATCGTTAAATCCATACAAAGCGAGAATGTTAAAAAAAGAATTTCCGATCAACACAACAGCATCCAATCCGGAGACTTTTTTTAATCTTCTTATAAGCAATGTATTGGCTGGTCGGAATCCATTCGTCTACAGTACAAATCTCTAAACCTTTTCTAGCACGTTGAAATTGTATACGCGTCGCTACTTTCCGAATTACATCTTCTCTCTGATCGGGCGTTAATCTCGCGAGATGAAATTTTACTCGTCTAGAATTCAATCAAAGCCGATGCCATCACAAACGCCGATACGAAATTCCGCACGTATATTGTGATTAAAAAAAAAAAGAGAGAAAAAAATCTTTTACGAGAATTTCAATATAAATTTACATTGTGCACATATGTACGCATATATAAATGCATATATCTTTCACGGTAATAAAAAGCAATAAAAATCAAAATATTTCGATTGTCATCGTACTTCTTTAATTGAATTACGCTAACGCTTTCATTTCTCGTTACGAATCTCGCTGCAGCGAATTTTATAAAAACCCTCAGTGAAAACCCCAAAGTGAAAAAATATTTATGACGTGCTCATTCGCTACACTGAATCATATTCAATTTAATAATATTTCACTTTGTTACGAAGGTGCCAATGGTCCGAGCTGAGTAATTAAATTACTCAGCTTCTAATTACGATCGACACCTAATATTGCGAGTCTGATCGTTCATCACGAAAACGAGTAAAATAACGACGAATCTACCGTGATTTCCATACACTACGATGACGCACGAAAGAATGCTTTCGACGGCTGCTAATGAAGATATAAGGGAAAATTAACGAGGAAAGGCAAAATGAAATGGTCATTACGCTCGTGACGTGGCAATCAAGAGCCACCACTATGGCTAGAAGTATCTCGCCTATCAATTAATAATTCATCAAATAGCGCGACGAGAACAATAATGAGCTTAATGACGAGCACCGCAACGTCGCGGTTAGTGGTTTGAATTCATGTCATTTGCACAGCAAATCTAGATAAGGAAAAAGTATTTTTTTTTTATAAACGGTATTTGTTACATTATTAAGTATTATTATGATTGACAGCCTGTAATTAAAATATTATTTATATTATATCTTCTATCTTTTTGCAATGTATTCAATTTATGACATGAATTTTGACAGTTTTCTTTTAGTAAAGATTTGATAGTGCCGTTTATTATTTCTCTTATAATCTGTATAATATTTAAATATGATTATGAATTAATTAAATTTAGAATATTTTGAATATTAAGTATATTTTAAATTTAAATATATGAAAACTATTGTTTCTAAATTTCTGATTATATAATAAAATTTAGTTAAACAATATTGTTACAACATTACGAGTTAGTCAGTTTACTAATGTTAAAAGTAATACAAGAATTTTGTCAGATAAACTAAATAACATTCAAATGATATATTTTGCTCAAGTCTATAATAAAATTCAAGTTTAACATCATCAGCAAGACACTCTATAGTCTTTTTATTAAGAATATAATGTGACATGACAAGTGTGATGGAAAGAGTACTCTCGCAAAAGCATAATATAATCAAAACTTTCTGTTTCCTATGTACTGCTTCTCTTAAATGTACTCTTCTCCTTATCAGAAATGTAAAGTGATCTTGCCGAGTAGTCTGGTAAGTTAGCCTTGATAAAAACTGCAAGAAGCTTAAGGTTTTATATTGCATATACAATATATCATCTATTGCCAACATGCTTTTATATCGAAACAAATAATGAAGATTATTAAATAAATTCGATGGATTCAATTATCATTTTACTAATTTTCGCTTCATAATACATCAAAGTCAAATTAAATCTACATGCGTGAATACTAAAAGCAACTTTTTCACTTTGTAATATAATATTCCAATAATAAATACAGTGCTCTCTTTTTCATTTAAATAAAAACGAGATTCTTTTTACATAAAATTGCGAAATATCACATTTCGGTCAATCAACAAAAATTACTGTCCTATAAATATATCTACAAATTATATAGTGCGCATATCTCTTCTGTACCAGGAACATTCAAGTTTTCCGTAAACGTGCAACCATAACACACACTGTTAAAAATTTCATGAAATTTAATACACATTTTAAATTACACAATTTCAATTTAATTTCATGACATCGTATTAAATTTAATGTACTTGTAACTGAAAAGTAAAGGTATTTGTGTACATGTATATAAAATTTAATGTACTTTTCATAAAATTTTATGAAATTTATTGTACATGTTAATCATATTTAAGTAACAACTATAACTTAATTTTCAGTTAAATCATTTTAATTTCATTTATAACCACGAGCTTCATTTACATGGAAAGGAAGCATTTCTAACAATGCATCGCAACTCTCACCTTCACGCATGCACGTGTGCACAATATCATCATCTTGCGCCGTGGATTGATAGAACAAGAAGTGGAGTAACACATGTCGTCGACATGATCAACGAGCGGTGGGTATAATCAGAAGTATACATATTCAGTTGTCATGATTGCTGCTTCGCAAATCAAGCTAATCCTGCAGATGACAACACTCGTTACTATTACTCGTAAAAGCGGGTAAAAGCAGAAACTCGTTCGTGATGAACGAATGCGATTCGATGATACTGCGCTGGATCGTCACGATGGCCTCAATGTACTTTCACAGACAGAAAATAACATTTCCAGTAACTAGCTTTCGTTCAACCTCTTTTTGCGATCTATAAAATACCTCAGAACCAGATGTTCTTTTACGATTCTTCTCATGTATTCTTCTTAAGAGATAGTTTTTCTCTTATTAGAAAATGTGAAGCTACGCCATAAATAGAAAATAAATTATCTTATGAGGATACAAAATAAATAGCAGTTTGATATTAACTGTATAATATATATATATATATATAGATAATTTTTTGTTGAACTGTATCATTTTATATACAATCGACGTTTAAACTTTTGTTTTTTTTTTTACTTTGTAAGAAGAATAATAGTAAAGAAGGATAAACCTTTATCCAAAGCTCTCCCTCTTTTTACTTGAAAAAAAACTAACGTTATATTTTATTTTAAATCTCAATGCCGAATGGCGACTTCAAGCAATCGGGGATAGTTGAAGAGCTATATATCGCGAGTATTGAAACGTGGACAATATTAAAAACGTGCTCCTCCCAGCAGCACTTTAAATCCGTATTGCATATGACGAAATCCCTTCGCATGAACGATATACGTATTTGATTTTAGCGGAGCATGAAGTTCCGGGTCGCTTCAGGCTTGTAAATATCCGCGTAAATTCGCAGCGAAAACAAAGTGCAACGCAACGCGACACCTTCCTGCTCGTCGGGCTGTCTATTATTAAGGATGCGTTGGCGTTGGCGGTGACGTCGACGTCTAAAGAGACTAGCTAGCGTGATGAAGGACAGATAAAACACAGAGAGCAAATTATTATTTGTTTCTTTCAGTTGCGAAGGAAAACGCTGTACAATCCATCACTTATTTTATTTAATTATCATAAAAATATATCAAACGCTACAAAGATCGTCAGTTTTTTTATCATGTGATTATATAATAAGATTTATCAAAGTTTTATCAACAACGTGATGAAAGAAAAAATATAGAGGTTATTTATTGATAAATAGAAATTATTGGCTATATTTATTATATATCGAATTATACATATAAATGTTTAGTCGATTATATTGAAGGATTTAAGAGAAATTCTACAACATAATCATTATGAAGGCATGTTTATGCATGTATCACATGTAACACGACAGTTGTGCCGATAACGTCAAAAAAGTGAGTGATCGATAGAGCATGGCATTTTTTGCCCTGGAATTTTTGCAGCAAAAATTCGGCAAAAAATTCTGTCAGAGACAAAGGCCGATCTAAGCGACTCACATGACGTATTAGTCTTTTGGAAAATTTGCATTTTTGCAATCTCGATTAAAAGTAAACTAGTAGTTCTAAAGCTTTTTACAAAGGGAGTCTCGAAAATATGCTGTAAGCAGACAAAGAAATGGAACGTACAATTTTTAAAATATTTTTATGTCATAATAATTAAAAAAGAGTAAAATGTGTATGTTAAAATAAATCAACGTCAGCAACATTACGTTTAAAAAAAATTTATGCCATTTCATAAAATAGAATTTTGTTCGTTTAAATTTTTATTCAACTTTAGCCATTTTATAATGAGAAAAATGTCTGTTTAAAAATGAACGAATCAAAAAATTCTGATTATAATATGAATCAAAATTCTTATTTTAACTAGAATTCTAATAGATTTATTATAATCTACAAATACTGATTCGTCCATTTTCAATAAAAATTCCAATCATTTTTCTGTGTATGTAATGTCGATTGATATGTTATATGTCACTCCATCTTCATTATATAATAAATTGCGTGAATATTTATGCCAAAAAGAGAACATTCACTTGAAAATGCATTGTAAATGCATTCGTGTCTGTGAACATCCCCCGCGATAGGTAGAACAATAATTCCAGTCGATCGCCCCGAGTCAGTAACCCCGAGCGTGTAATGAGTGTACGAGCCATCACCACCATGTTTTCCGAGAGTGTTTAGTTTTTTCCGTTACCTCTCCACGGACGGTTAATATCCGTGAGTAAACAAAACAATCTCCGCACTATCGAGCACAATTAAATCAAATCATTATCGTGAAAGATTCAGTAAACTGCAAAGTATGTCGCGAGTTCTTTTTAAAAAACTCATTAACAAATTAATCCTTGCCTCTTCGCTCATACGATGCGAGAACGTAGCAGCTATGATAGAATTTTATTTGCGCGTTTGCTTTTTCTTCTATGTTCGAATTACCTGTCGAACACACAGCGAACGCCCTTCGTTTGCTGTCTCTGAGAAAACTGCCGCCGGCCATCTGGGAAACCACGAAGTTCGTAACTAAAATTTAATGGAGCCAAATTGTAATTTAACTTGAACCAATCTAACCATTCTAATTTAATTAAACAGTTGACTCGATTTCGCAAAGCAGGTTGACATGTAACTTATAAGAACATCTCTTTCACATATGTCGAACCTAATAATTGGTGGTTATAATTTCATTAACAAGTAATCTTTTGTAAAAAAAAAAAAAAAGAAGAAAAATATTACAGTTTGCAATTCGTGATACGTTATATTTTGAAACGATCTTTGTTATGATAACGTGATTTTATTCAAAAATCAAATTTTGAAACGGATGCGTTTCATTCGGTATATATTTCATTTGAAAGTAACTTCGATTATAGCGCAACAATTGCGTTTTATATATGTAACAACGTAACACTGATAGTGCGATACGTGCGTAAGAATCTCGATTCGCTGTATTCAATTATAATCACGGTACGGAAATATGTGTCCGTATACCGCGACGCTGGTACAGACAGCTCGACGATCTCATAGTTCGGACACGTGTGGCAATTTAGGAAACTCGGTTATGCAAATGTCAAGGACTGAAACGGAATTTTTGCGTCCGTGCAAATATGACGTTTACACTCGCGGCTCGCTGATTGCACCGTGACACGATTTTCGGTAGAATTATGCGCAGTACGTTTACCATTAGAGAACATATTAGCGACGTGCACATTTACAAGAAATTCGACGACCCTATTAAACCACGCATATAATGGTTTGGTTAAAAGCTTTACACAAACACACCTCAAATGTATTCGTTAATAATTTAACAATAACATGAGTATTTCATGATTTAAAAAAGGATAATTTAATATTGCATGATTTTAAATAAAAATTTTTAATATATAATGACGTATTATTATTAATTAATTATAGTATTGTGTGATTGTAAAATATATCTTCTCCTTTTTTTTATTCATATTTCTTGCACATATATGTATGTTGACAATATTTCTTTAATATTTAATCTTGGAAATTTGAAAATCTTGAAATATGAAAATTAAATGCAAACCTTAAATTCTACTTAGAACACATTTGTCGAGGAGGAAAAAATAAAATGAAAGAACATACCTCATTTAAACAAATTTTCCCAATCGTGTCTTGTAGATACAATATATTATCTATTTTCATTTTATAAAGATATACAATATATATATATATATAGAGAGAGAGAGAGAGAGAGAGAGAGAGAGAAAGAGAGAAACACATTTTACGTATGATATACGAACAACATAAAAATATTTAGGTATTTTCAAGTTACATACTCTAAAAATGTCATCATTAACCATTATTTTATTTTATTTCTCTTTTTTATTTCTATATTTAGTACAAGTAACAAAATCAAAGATTTACGGAGAATATTTATTTTCTACAAATAAGATCTCTTTTTATAAAAGTTTTTTCTGTATGAACATTTTTTGCACTCTTTGTAAATACTTTACACTCCATAGTTGTTTTGACCAGGCCACCTTCTCTCAAATTATCAGGATTCGTTGCACTCACAAGTCATAACTCTCGCGAAGAAAATGTTAATATACGGTTAATATACAATTGTGCGCGCATTAATCACAGTGAAATAGTATTAAATGATGGATATCTCGCGACATTTCATTATTTAAACCAATCTAGCGTTCAATCTAAATAGGAAGAAAGAGAGAGAGAGAGAGAGAGAGAGAGGAGGAGGAAAGAGAGAGAAAAAAACAGTTATCTCAAACGATCATTTATCATTCAACGATGATCTCCTATTGCTTTGATTTTTGCTTCGTGTATAACTCGCGTAAAGATTTATTGCTATGAACGATTGTCTTGATACATTTAAGATGCGTTCGGGAAGATGATATTAATGCTATTATATCATTTTACCCTTGTTTTACGTTTAATAAACAACGAAGATAGAAATAACGCTAACAGCGTCTCCCCAAATGAACTATTAATCATTAATTATGGAAAATAATTGATTACGTAGGATTATAATTGCTACATGACGGAATACATGTGAACAAACATTTCGACCGGCAATATGTAGAGCAGTTTGCGATTATCCTACTCGCTCGAACATCTCTGTTCAAATAGCAGCGCAATGACCTTCAGTACGTTACGTGCTGTACGCAACAGCGTGCTATGCGTCATGAAACAAACAGGTTAATTGATATTGTCGGACCTAACCAAAATAACGTTCAATGCTTTGTGAAGCATTATATTCTCATCAAACATCCAATCTCTTGTATTTCAAAGTAATCTTGATTTCAAAGAACGATTATCACGTATTAATATTTGACATTTTTTTACAAAGAAAAAATTTGCCTTGCTTAATTGAGAGAAAGTTTTCCTGCGAGTTAATTCATTATTATTATTATTATTTATTTTGTATCCTGAATAGAAGAAAATTATATATGATTTTAATAAAACAAGAAACAGTATAAAATCGCCGCGAAAAACATTGCAATTCATGTTTTTCTTTGGTTTATTCAAGTCACTCAGGTTTACTTCTCTTGAAATACTAAAGTTTAAAAGAGAAAAATATAGTAACAAATTATATATAATAATTTCCATTTTCCGAAATAAAAATAAACTTTATTGTTTAAATTTATATTTTATGTTTATATTATTTAATTTTCTGTTAAATTTATTAATACCGTTTAAATGGAAAGTTGAACGATCATAGAGATTTTCGTTAAGAAAAGTTTAAAATCTAATTATTAAAATCAAATATATATTTTATAACTGCTGTTAAAATAAATTAACTTATTGGTTATCGGAATTAAGGGAAAAAATTGCTACATAACAAAAAGTTATTATAAATCTTTATAAATACATATTTTTCATCATAGTTATATATATTTTATTCAAATAGCGTTCCGTTTAAAAAAAAAGGACGTACATTAAGTATCACGTGCAAGTTTTAATCTAATTTTTTTAATTAAACTTTATCCATCTGTTTAATTTTTATATAAAGTGAAATTTTTATTCTATAAGTCCATCATTGCGGACTTTTGCAAACTGCTTTTAAAGAAAAAACTATTGTTCGCATCTTTCCGCTTCTCAGA
>Ga0157364_1004452_pt1 | contig 13998 bp, 5 predicted proteins | sample AttsexASBM2_FD_111476 | JGI IMG/M metagenome (GOLD analysis project Ga0157364, IMG submission 111476) | Fungus gardens microbial communities from leaf cutter ant in Ribeirão Preto, State of São Paulo, Brazil - Atta sexdens ASBM2 | ecosystem: Host-associated > Fungi > Mycelium > Unclassified ... | reverse complement strand
GGCCATCGCTTTCAAGGACGTGTGTGACGGTGCGTTATCGTGATGGTACAGAACGAAGGCGAAAGTAGCGCCACTTAAACGACTGTAGCTTGTAAACGAATGAACGAAATTTCATAAAACTTCGTACATAAACTAGTGACAGATGAACCTCTCGCAATGAATCATGTTCATTTTCTAGTGCCAAGTATTGAAAAATCCCGGGACTTTTCAGCCCATGTAGTATATACCATATATATATATATATAATATGTATGTCCAGGGGCAGCTTCTGGGACTAAAAATAAAATTAGTTAAAAATAATTTTACAAAGCCTTTGGTTTTTTACCTTCCATTTATATGAAATTAATTAATTTTTACCCGACTTCGAGAAAAAAACAACTTGGCAGTTTCCAGGACATTGACACTCACAGATTGGCAGATTCTAAGACACATATTCTTCCAGGACATTGACAAATTGGTAGGTTCCGGGACAACATGTTTCAGGACATTCATAGACTGACAGATTCTGGGATAATATATTTTCTCACTGACTAGAACGGCAAATTCTGGGACAGCACACTTTCTAAATAATTGACTAAAATGCAGCTTCCGGGATAAAACATTTTCTTCTTTTCAGGACATACTGACAAAAACTGTAGCTTTGGAGACAGTACATTTTTAAGGACATCATTCAGAATGGCAGTTTTGGAGACATTTTTCTATTCATATTTTAAGGATATAAATTGTTTTATTGACTATTCCAGAATATTCCAAACAGAATATTCCAAGAGTTAATAACAATGCCTAAGGATAAACATAATATAAATAGGCCAAGCATATAGCGCGAGACATGTCAATCATAGTCACGTTCGAGAAGGAGGCAACACAATTGGATTTTTCGTTCTCTCTCTAAGAGAACACAATTGGATCTTTCGTTCTCTCTCTAACAGAAGAAAGTGGAGAGTGAATCATGATCATACGTCCACTCTTTATACTATATCTATGAAACAGATGCACAATCGCGCACGATGCCCCCCTCCCCCAAACTTTCTTTTGTTAGAGAGAGAACGGAAGATCTAATTGTGTTCCTCCCTCGCTCATGTCAAAGATCGATATCCTTGTCTGATATATGCTCTATCTTTTATACTATGTCTATAGGATAGACACATGAGATTTTTGACAATTTTAAAAGGCTAATATTAAGATATCAAGGTTATAACATTTAATTTAGTATAACTTCTTCTTCAGACAGCTCTGACATCTTTGAATAATAAAGTTTTAAATTAACCGCAAGAATCCAGAATTAATAATTACTATTCCATTATGACATTTTGTATATACAATCAAATGGTTTAGGATACTGCATTATATTGGGAGTACAAATTAGTTCGGTCCGTTTCCCTAAAGATAGCTCGAACTGTGAATGGTTCATAGTGACAGCTGATTTTGGCGGTTTCAGAGAGGTTAAATATCTGCTGATAATATTCCGTTTATATCGCTTTGAGTTTCAAAAACCTTGATTTTTACTGTGTTTGAAAGGTCGAATTTTGTATTAATCAAGCAGCATTTGCGGGAGGTTTTGATTTCCTGCTTTAATTGGAAGAAAAGTGCGGCTGAAGCCCATCGAATGCTTGTCGAAGTTTATGATGACACTGCTCCAACTGATAAATCGTGTAGAGAATGGTTTCGACATTTCAAGAATGGAGATTTCAGCGTTGAAGACAAGCTTCGCTCTGGACAGCCAAAAAAATTCGAAGACAAAGAATTAGAGGCATTATTCGAAGAAGATCAGAGTCAAACGCAAGAGGAGCTTGCAGAATTATTGGCAGTAACTCAACAAGCCGTTTCTATACGATTGAGAGTCATGGAAATGATTTAAAAACAAGGAAATTGGGTGCCTTATGAACTGAAACCGAGAGAAAATTTGAAAGGCGATTTTTCACTTGCGGACAATTGATTCAAAGACAACAGAGAAAAGGTTTTTTGCATCGGATTGTGACTGGAGATGAGAAGTGGATATTCTACGATAACCCAAGAAGAAAAAATACTACGCTAAGACCGGTCAATCGTTGACATCGACCTCAACACCACGGCTGAATATTCATTGATCATGCTCTGTATCTGGTGGGACCAAAAGGATCTTGTTTATTATAAGCTGCTGAAACCTGACGATTCCATTACGGGCGATCGGTATCGGCTACAATTGAGCCGCATTGCGAGAAAAACAAGCCGAGCAAAGACATGATAAAGTTATTCTTCTTCATGACAACGCTCAGCTTCATGTCGCTGAAGTCGTAAAAAAATATTTGGAAACGCTCAAATGGGATATTTTACTGCACTTGCCATATTCTCCGGACATTGCTCCTTCTGATTACTAGTTGTTCCAAAAGATGCAAGTCACCGGTTCACTTCTTTCGCAGAAATCGAAAATTGGCTCCAAAATTGGATCGCCTCTAAAGACGAGTCATTTTTTCGAGATAGAATTCGAAAATTGCCTGAGAGATGGGAAAAAGTAGTAGGCAGCGATGGACAATACTTTAATTGATCTGTTCATTTATATTGTTTTGAAATAAATACACAAAAAAACCGACCGAACTAATTTGTACTATCAATATGTGAATAACAAAATGCACCTGAAACAATTATTCTTGCCGAAGATGTCCTAGAAAGATTTTGTACTGTCTCGGAACGGCAGCAGCCCGTTCTTGTCAGTATCCTGGAAAATGTGTTGTCCCGGAAGCTGCTTATTCTATTCTGTATCGTGGGAAATGTGTCTCTTAACCATTCTACACGATAACCTGGAGAAATATGTTGTTCTGAGAATCTACAGCGCTGTAAAATTTTTGACAACTGCAGAATTAGAATTTCCTTTAAAAGAAAAAAGAATAAAAACATTTCATTAAAATGTGAAAATAGTTTTGATATGTAAAGGACAGTAAAATTAATAAAAGGAATTATCTGTTGATTTAAATTTTATAAACAGTTGTAAGATAAGTTTATTTCCAACTTGATATTTCGAAGTTTAAAAGTCGCGTTATAAGCTTTGCACTACTTTATCTAAATTATCTAAAGTAACATCTAGCGATGTGTTCTCGGTGTCGAGCAGTTGATCTATACCATGGTACATAATGCATTGCATGAAAAATAAATGTCTAAATAAAAATATCTCTGCGTCTGCAATTAATCGTTCCTATCTCAGCGGTATCGTATTACGCGTGATGTCATCGAGCGCAACCATATCATCGTGCAGTATAAAAAATAAAATAAAATAAAATATATAATATAACATAATAAATAAATAAATAAAATATTCCGCATGCGAAAAGAGGATGATGATACATAAGAGGAAAAATGGTAAGTACTAATAGAAAGTATACATGGTATGTATAGTGTATGCGGTGGGGACCGCGTCTGATAGTGGAGGGGACCGGTGGATCGCATCCGGAGGCGGCGGCGGGGACCAGCGGCAACGGCGGATCGCGCCCGAAGGCGGATCGCGCTGGGCGACCATTGACATCGCGTGCCACGTCTTCATCGTGATGCAAGTTTCCGCTATATAATTTCCCGCTACGTAATTTTCGGCTACGTAATTTCCCGCAGCCGGGATATCCTCCGCACCGCCTCCCACTCGCCTAGTGACATCACCTCCTGTGACGTCATCTACCTCCTCTCTTCCCCTTGTGTCGTAATCCCTCTCGCCTAGTAACGTCATTCCCTCGCTTAGTGACGTCCCCCCCCCCCGCGGGTAACCCCCCCCTCCCCTCGCCCCTCACTCTCCCTCAACGCTCTTGGATTAGAATCCCTTGTTTATCTACTATTATTTTTTGGACATGAAGGGATGATATTTTGAAATTGTATTGCTGAGGATAGTTCCAAATTGAATTGAAACGTACTATTTTCTATTTTTTGGAATAAAGATTTAAAATTGCGTATTAACTACCATGCTAACTTTCATGCGTCCTGATTTTTGGATTTTTTATTCTCTCTTACATTTAAGTTTCAATAAATTGTAGTAATATTGTATTCTTCCCATTAATCCAAAATGATATAAATCATGTTAAAACGCAACAATTTACGAGATATTTAATTATTTACGATATTTCATGCGAGTTATGTAGTATACTCTTTCTAAACTCGAGTAGCAAACATAATTCAGTAGAAGTAAAATTTTATTGAAAAAAAATGTAGACCAGCATCTTTTCATGAAAGTCTCGAAAGGCCATCAAAAAAGAAATGTGTATGTTTAACACTCGAGACTTATGAAGAGAATATACGAAGAAGAATCGAATAATTGCAAAAAAGCACGTTTTTCGCTTATAAAATAAAAGATATTGTATGGAAAAAATTCGGTATAAAAAGGTAGGTATTCGAAATACCTAGAAATGAGACGTAGAACATTAAAATTAATTTATTAGTTTAGTAGAAAAGAAATAAAAAACGCTGAAAAAGCCTTTTTTCATTTGCTCTTTGTTCATTGAAATTTAAATTAAGTGAAATTTAAATTAAAAGCAAAACTTTGAAATTTTTGTAAAATGTAGCCCTTATAATGACGTACAAATCTAGTTCTGAACAAACCTGAATGTTCATTAGTTTTTGCAAAAAACCATTTGTTCATTAAAAACCTGTCTGCAGAAAATTTAATTTTTTCATTTTTGAACAGTCGCATAGCAATTTACAAAGATGATTTTTCTTCTTTAAGAATTGTACTATCATGTACAATTAAAACAAAATGATTTTTTGATATTAAATTATTATAAAACGATTTTAAAGAGTATTTTTTTCCATATAAAAGAATGGAATAATTTCATTAATATGCATTATATCAAACAGCTATGTGAAACATTTAACATCTGATATTTTTCTATGAATTTAAAAAAAAAGATTATCTTTCGATTAGGAGCCGAGATAACAATTTTCTTTTCAAAAAATCACTGTGGTTTTTAAGATTAAGAGTTCCGTCTGGTATCAATAATCAAGGAAGAATTGAATTTGCTGTCATTTTCTTTTCAAAATTCTCGAATGTTTTGCTACCGAAAAAGTTTGTTTAAAATCATTGGGAAGTTAAAGAACGCGAGCTGGACGGAATGAGAGAAGCCGGCGCGCAGTCAAGTGGGAAAGATCGGGCCGCTCGGCGATTCGCATGTTAAAATTTGTTAAGTTTACATCTTCTCAATAATAAATTGACGTGGAAACATGATTTTTTTAAAATCTGAGGTAGCTTGATGAGATATAAAAGATTTAAGATTGCGTATTAACTAATATCGTTGACTCTCATGTCCTGATTTTTGGATTTTTTAATTTTAAATAACATATAAGTTTTAATAAATTGTTTTAAAATTTAGTAATAATGTACTCCTCCTATTAATCTAGAATGGTATAAACAAATAGCTTAACCAAAGTTTCGTAAAGTGAAATTTTTAGTTTTTTGTTTTTTAAATTTTTATTTTTTTAGTTTATTACTAAAAAATCATGTATGAAGTGCATGTCTGATTAACAAATTTAAGTTATTAGCTATGTATATTTAATATGTTGTATAAAAAGTGTCTAATTGCAGATGCAAATATGATATATGTAAACAAATTATTAATAATTAACCAGTAATTAAGTAATTTACCAAATGTTAGTGTAACTGTTGAATATAGTTGCAAAATATATTTTTCGTGTAATACTAATTTATTTTTATATTTGCGAAAGTTTATGTTATATCTTTAATAATTACGTTAATATTTTATGAGAATTTCAAAGTTTTAAATCTCAATGAAGAGAGGGTGAGTAAAAAAAAAAATCGAAAACATCGAAAGAAACTTTTTTTTCGATGTTTTCGATTTTTTTTTTTTACTGAACTAATAGATCGATTTTAATGTTCCACGTCTTATTTTGTAAGTATTTCGAATATCTATATTTTTTACCGAACTTTTTTGCATGCAATCAATATTTTTTGTATTAACGAAATACGTGCTTTTTACAATTATTCGATTCTTTTTCGCATATTTTTTTCACATCTCAAGTCTTAAACATACGCATTTCTTTTCTGATGACTTTTTTCCTTTCGAGACTTTCGTGAAAAGAAATGCTGGTTTATAATTTTTTCCTGTTAAAATTCTGGTTCTACTGAACTTGCTACTCGAGTTTATAAAGGAGTAGTATATAACGCGCATAAAAAATGTTAAACAATTAAATATCTCGTAAACTGTTGCGTTACAACATGATTTATACTATTCTGGATTAATGGGAGAAGTATTACTACAATTTATTAAAACTTATATGTTATTTAGAATGCCCTCCGCCCTTTATTGATGTCTATGGCCGCTGAGCGACCGAGATTGCCGAAAAAGCATTTTCGGTCACTTGAAGCAAGCGACTGGTATGAGAACGATCTCGCTGTCTCGTTCACTCTTGGCGCGCCACAGATGAATACATAGACTCGTCCTTAAGTATGTGGCTACCAGTTTCGCCAGACCATCGTCTGATTCTGTGTCGCTACTGTCAATGCAGAGTTCTTGGCTGGGTAGTAATCTTTAGAGGAAGCTTCAAAAAAAAAGATGTGTTCATTTTAAAGTAGTGTGTCGCCATGTCCGAATTATCTGGTGGTCGTTACCGAAACAATATGCAGAACATCTTATAGAAAATATGCCAAAACGATGCTAATGAATTCTTGTCAGTAATGAAGACTGAACGATTTACTTAAATAATAGTGCTTTTAGTGCACTTTAAATTCATCTATATGTTTCTTAAAAATAATAATTTTTCTTTCAGATATGCGGACGACGTTCTCATGTGACAGATTGTATATTATTTGTTATTAATGAGTTTTATTTGCTTAATAATAATTACGCTTGACTCTTGTACGCCTTTTTGTATTTATTATTTTATTTATTTTATTGTACTTATTAATACTTTGTTTATCTTAAATATGCAATTTAGCAAAATTAATAGTGTTAACACGGAAATCGCTATTTGAAAATAAAATATAACACAATGTATTAATTTTTTACAATTAAATATTAAGAATGAATATTTAGTAATTGAAACATTTAATGAAACTTACTTGACAATTTTGAAGACAATTATAACCTCTTCATGTACATAATCATAATTCAAAAGAAATTTTAAGATGAAGGGGCAATAGGAGTCGGGCGCGGTAGTTACTGGACAAATAATATACAGACAACTTTTTATTACAATAACGCATCTACATGTTTCGACTCATTTTTGAACTCTCTTCAGAATCATGAATTACTTTTATAGATACATAATAACTATCTTGTCATAATGAGCTCCCTCCGCTACACAAAAAAATCCTATATCAAAATTAAATTCGGATGAATGTTACAAAGAAAAAAGAAAAACAATTTTTAGAATATATCAGAGATGAAATTTGGAAAACTTTAATAAATTTAATTCACAATAAAAGAAAGGAAGCTTATCATGAACATGAAACACCATATCGCAAACAATAAACAATAATTATCTGGTCAAAAACTAGTTTTTCCCATATAGCATACTAACCAATATTGAATCAATATCTCAGAAACGTTGAATTGCAACATTGCGAACACTGCAATAACATCGCGAAATGTAGATTCAATGTTGAAGAGATGTTGTAGAATCGTTTAATGTCCGTTGAATTATGTTTGTGAAACGTTGCAATTCATGCGACGTTTATAATAATTAATTCAATTTTATTATTAAAATAAGTATTATTGATTAACATTATATTTCGGAACATACACGACAAAATGATTGAAAAATAATAAAAAAAAACGCTTTTTACCTTAATTTTCTGATTTTCATAAGCAGTCATCCATTCAAATCTGTATTTCCACATGGTATGCTTGACTTTTGCGACCATATGGGAATTGCTATTTCGATGATCTATGAATACTGAATAACAATTATATAGTGAATGTATAATTGTAACATATAGCTATACCATATGTACAAAGACCACGAGTCGATATCGCGCATCGGACAAATATCACACGCACTCTGAACGCGCGACCGATTCTCGCGTAAACATATAGATTTGTTTTGTCAAAAGATCAATTTGAATGACTTAAATTTTCTGTTTACATGACATTCTGTTTTTGTTCATTTTTTACAAAATAAAATAAATGTTAATATATAAGTATAATTATATATAAGTTTCTACTTTTTTGACAAATTCTAATAATATTTTATGTATGTTACTGTTCAGTTTGAATTAAAAAGATGAAGATCCTTCTTATTTTTTGATATTAACAATTATATAGTTTAATGTGAAGTATATTTTCAATTTTCAATCGATTTTATGTTATGTTTTTTTACCGTTTGGACATATTTTGTAAACATTGATAATGATCGTGATCGAAACGTTTGTTGTTAGCCGGCATGTTATCAAATTTTATAATTAATTTATTAAGACATTTTTTATCTACTAATTTTATAGGTAAAATTTCTGGCTCGTAACCCTTTTTCTTTCAATTTGTTTTTTAAATTATTGAGCCATTATGTTATTATATAATTTTTTATTTTAGTTAAAATTCTTTAATTTTAAACTCTAAAGATAATTATTTAATTTATTTAGTTTAAAAAGTAAAAAGAAAATCAGAAGACGATTGATAGTCAAGATAGGAAGACTTCATTACTATGCAGGGATGACAAAATCTGACTGACCAAAACAAGTCAACATTTATGCCTGTCAATAATCAGAAAATAGGCCTTGGGAAACTTCTCCATGTCCGTCTGTAAATTGAGCCCATGCGTCTGAACTAAAATTAAAAAATAATATACTTAATCTGATTGATTAAAAACTAATTTTTAATCAAATAATTGTCGTTTATGGTTTGCGACATGGTGTTTTTATATTCATGATAAGCTTCTTTTCTTTCATTGAATTAAATTTATTGAAGTTTTCCAAATTTCATCTCTGATATGTTTTAAAAATTGTTCCTCTATTTTCTTTGTAACATTCATCTGAATTTAATTTTGATATAGGAGTTTTTGTGTGCGGAGCTCACTATACAAGATAGTTATTATGTATACATTGTATTTATAAAGGTGATTTATGTCTCTGAAGAGGGCTCAAAAATGAGCCGAAACATGTAAGCGCGTTATTGTAATAAAGAGTGTTATATCTATATATTATTTGTCCAATGACCGCGCCCGACTCCTGCTCTGTCATCTCCAAATTTCTTTTGAATAGTAAGGAGTCCTTACAGATTGATTTATTCTGTTACATATAATTATCAAGAAACGAGACTTCGGTGACAGTCGTGCTTCCAAAGTAAACACAGCGAGAGAATCAATCGACATTTCGGAAAAAAGGCAGTAAGAAGCCTCAAAAGATTATATAAATTCCGATCCATTAGATTTTTGATGTTAATATGCACTTTTTCAAATAGGAGAATATTTTTCAGATTTACATAAATTTTTAACTAATATATTATTTATGAAGTGCTATCATGTCTTATTTTTATAAAACCACTTTGTATATTCCCGCGTGAATCATGCAACTGCACGTGCTCTGCGTATTTGTCGGCGGAGGTGGTAACAGATGAGAATAGACGGAGCAAATAAACGGTTGATATGAAGACGGGAAAGTGCCCTCATTCGTACGAGCGTGTGATATAGTTGAATGTAGTGTATCTGCGATAGTCGAAAGAGACGTAGTGTATTGCTTGGTCATTTGTTGTATCTTAGGCAGTATGTTATCTTCATCTACTGATGTTGTCGCTCTAGCGAGACAAGAAGCATTCAAGGATTTCTCTTTTTTTGATGAAGAGACCGTGCCTGTGGTGAGTCAATCAATAGTATCAACAGTATCGATCTCTCTCTTTCTCTCTCTCTCTCTCTCTCTCTCTCTCTCTCTTCTCTGTTCTTACTACTATTTGCCTATTTCTCTCATGCAATTAAAACAAAGAGTGAACATACATATATTGATACTATATTATTTGCTGATGCACACTCCTCTCTATAGTACCATGCGTCATGTACAGGGTGTCTTTAAAAAAGTGCCGATTGAAATAACTCATTATTTGTTGATTTTAATAAATTTTATTAAGAAAAATATTTTAGTTCAATTATCAATGACCAAATAAATGAGCAATATAAAGTGTTTTGTTAAAATATTTAATATTAATTTTACATATCAATGTAAGAATATAAATATGAATAGACGTTTCGGCTACACAAAACCTTCTTCAGTATAACTAAATGAATATATCTCGCTTAACAACTATTTGAAAAATTCCATGACAATTTATTGATGATAATTGATGATGAATCATGCCAATTCTTCAAAGAATGTCATAATTAATCATCAATAAATTGACATGAAATTTTTTTTGATTTGAAATAGTTATTAAGCGAAAGAGATACGTTTATTTAATTATACTGAAGAAGGTGTAGCCGAAACGTCTATATTTATATTTATATTCTTATATTGATATGTAAAATTAATGTTAAATATTTTCTATATTTATGTTTTATATTGATATTCTTATATTGATAAATTAAATTAATATTAAATATTTTAACAAAATACCTTATATTGCTCGTTTATTTGATCATTGGTAATTGAATAGTTTTGCTGTGCAAATTTCGAGCGTTTTGATTTATATTCTTGTTTATTAAAAATATTTCAGATAAAAGTGGAACGGTTTCGAGGGGGACATATTTTGGTTATGTTGTTTTTTCTTGGAGATGCTAAAAAAATATTAAGGACCTCTTTTTTAAATGGAACTATATAATTCTTCTTTCTTACATAATACGATTCTTTTAACTATTCTAACTCTCTCTAACTCTCTAACTTTCTTTTAACTATATTATAAAAATATCAAAGTAAAGATATCGAAGAATCGATATCGAAGAATTGAGTTTATGAGATATTTTATACTTCTTTTCTGTAATCTTTTGACATAAAATATTAAAAATTTTATAAACTTTTTGATAATCGTACCTTAATACTTTTATAAATAAAATAATGGGATGGATCAATTGGTAGAGGAAAAAATGATATTATGTATATTGGCCAATGTATATTTATATTGTGACCTCTCTTAATATCTCCGCTATTATAGCGAATCCTAATGATTACTTATGGAATTATTTGTTCAGTAGTTCGCCGTTACACCATAACGCTAATATATTAATACGCTAATATATTAATACTCAATAGCCTATGCTCAGCTTATTATAATGCATACTTTCAAGTATTTCGAAACGTTACTGAAGTACATTTTAGCATTTTATAATTATAATTACACCTACTTCCTTATTTTTCTTAAACTTGAGCGTATTATCACATGAATATATATATTTTTGATGTATTGTTATGTGTATTTGTTATTTAACATTTTATTTGACTATATAATACTGTGACTGTATATATTTGACTATATATATTATGACTGTATATATTTTGAGTTTGCAAATTTAAATAATAGCATGGCACTAATGTGGTCCTTTATGGATATTGATTATTCATGATTTCTTTTTGAGGTTTTCATATCAAAATAATTATTTGATAATTGTAGCTCTACTATTAATCTATAGTTTATATAAGTTCATTTTACTGAACGAATATTTATTTATGGCAAGTAAATGTTTAGTTGGCAGTATTGAATTAAATATTTATAAAAATTGACTATATTTTTTTCTCAGATACTGAGTATCTTTTACCACGGAGCGGTGAATTTTCCGAAATCTCAATTATTATATCTCAATAATGGCTGTGCCATTATATAATAATAAAATTCTATGTATGGTCAATCGATAATTTGATATCCAAATTATATAATGTAAGTGCATTTATTTTTTTTCCTATTTGCCCTACGAGCGGAGATATTGCAACAAGTTCCAAATTTCATTTAAATTTTAAAAAAACGTTATTATCATTATTTATTATCATTACTATTAATATCGTCATTGGCCCATGGATTTCTCGAATTTCAGATGGCAATCTCAACCTTTTTACTTTATTTTTTAATAATTCTTTAATGAATAATGATCGAACTGCTAAAATTGTCTGATGGTCACTCAGGGTCATAACCTTGACAATATGAGTCGAGGTCATTTTATTTTATTTTTTGAATAATTTTGTAACACGTGGTAAGACTGCTACAATCTTTCGAAAGTTGCTCGGTGTGATGACCTTCATAATGTATGAGAGAGTTAAGGTAATCGGAAGTGAAATCCTCATTTTTATTTTAATAACTTCTTAATAATTAATGAGCAATTACCAAAATCCTTCGATGGTTATTCAGGTTCATGACCTTGATAATATATGTAAAGGTCAAATTATCGGATATCAAGGTCACATTATCGGAGAATTTTCTATTTTATTTTTAATAACTTTGTAATGTATGATTGATATAACCTTCTGAAGCCTATTCGATATGATGACCTTCATATGGAATGGGTCAAGATCGGAGATGAATTGTCCATTATAACTTTAATATTTTCTTAATAATCAACAACTACCAAAACATTTCGATAGTCACTCAGGGTTACGATTTCAACAATATATGTCAAGGTTAACGTCATGGGAGTTGAATTCTTTATTTTATTTTAAGTTAGTTCTTTAGTTTAATAACTTTTTAACGTGTAATAACGTGATCGCTAAATCTTTCGAAATGTTGCAGGAAATGTAATAGGAAAACAAGTACGTATGTCGCAAGTCTACGTTAAGAATTAATTACAGATTGAAAAAAATTAAATTAAATTAAGTAAAAGTTAATTAGTAAATTAAGTAAAAACCGAAAAGAGTAATTCTAACTGTAACTTATGTCTGTACTCATACAATAGTTAAGCCTTTTAATTAAATTTAAATTTAATTTCATATGGTTTATGAATTATTTTATTGATCAATACTTATTCGTTATATTTAAAATACTGTCACTGTGTGATAAACAGGTCACCCAAAGTATAAATTTCTACAGTTAAGAATCTTTTCATGGTTCTTATTTTATGAAACATCTGATTGAATAACTAATTGAACATTTTATGCAAATATATCATATTTGTACGAGAGAAGTCAATAAGTTTTTAGAAAAACACATTTTTTTTGATCGATTCATTTTTATTTCTCAATATAGTCTCCTTTCAGCTCGATACACTTGATCCAACGATTCTCCAACTTTTCAAGCCGTGTCCGAATATGATTTGTCTAATTCTTTAAAATAAGTCTCTGTTTCGGCAATGAGCTGTTGTCTAGTAATGAATCTCTTTTCTCCGAATCTTTCTTCAGGTTTGGAAACAGGAAATAATCACAGGGATCGCAATAAATTGCGAATATGGATGGGAAAGTAATTCTTAGTGGCATTCTTTGAATTTGTCAGTGCCGGGCACGTATGAACCCGTGTCTTGATGAAAGAGCACTTTCTTCTTCGCCAAACGGGACGTTTTTTTCTTTAAAATGTTGTTGAAACGGTTCAATAAGGTTGTGAAAAAATCGCTATTGATCGTTTGTTTCGATGGAAAGTCATGATATGAATTATATGCGTGCATCCTAGAAAATTGTGGCCATTATCTTTCCGACTTTACGGTCTTCGCTTTCTTCGGAGCTGGTTCACCCGGTGAAGAATTGTTTTGACTGTTCTTTCGTCTGGGATGTGAAGTAATGTATCTATGCTTCGTCCACAGTAATGAATTGATGCAGAAATTCATCTGGATTACGTTGAAATATCTCCAAACATTGTTTTAAAATCGTCACACGGTCGCGCTTATGGTCCACAGTGAGCAAACGCGGCACCCATCTTGTCGACAACTTTTTCATACTCAATTGTTCGTGCAAAATTGAAATGACTGTGCCATGAGATATGCCTGTGGCCTCAACAAGTTTGCGTACTTTCACTTGTCGATCAGTCAAAACAATATCGTAAACTTTATCGAAGATTTTTGGTGTAGCTGCCTCAATTGGACGTCTCGAATGAGATGCATCACATATGGATATATGAACACGTTTAAATTTATTTTCTAAGAACTTATTGATTTGCCCTCGTATATATGAATGAATGTGTGTGTGTGTGTGTGTGTGTG
>Ga0157364_1004451_pt1 | contig 13999 bp, 9 predicted proteins | sample AttsexASBM2_FD_111476 | JGI IMG/M metagenome (GOLD analysis project Ga0157364, IMG submission 111476) | Fungus gardens microbial communities from leaf cutter ant in Ribeirão Preto, State of São Paulo, Brazil - Atta sexdens ASBM2 | ecosystem: Host-associated > Fungi > Mycelium > Unclassified ... | reverse complement strand
TCCAAGAAAATTAAATTAAATTCAAATGTTAAGCTCGATTCTTATTATTAATTTATTATTTACCCAATAAATACGTTAATATGAATGTTGTTTATTTCGAAACTAAGATTGATTTACATTTTGAAAATTATTTACAAAAATAGCAAGGGATTGGATTACCATTTCTCCTTTAATAAACTAACAGTGAATAGAGCGGTTGTCTTTTCATATTTTTCTCGACGCAAATCAGCGAACGTCAATCGCAAATAAGGTTCGATATAAATTTGCAATTAACTATTTCAGGTCATCAAAACGAATATTCTGGCTTCGAGGGCTAGACAGTACGAGCTAAGTTTTAGGAACAGCATGTTTACACCGAGATTATACAAACCCATCGCTATCACGTGCGGTCTGATGTTCTTCCAACGATTCTCCGGCGCGAATGCATTTAATTATTATGCGGTACTTATTTTTCGTCAAACCCTAGGTGGAATGAATCCTCACGGAGCGACCATAGCAATCGGATTTGTACAGCTATTGGCTTCTTTACTGTCAGGTATATTAAATTTTAAACAATATCGATAATACCCAGTAAAATTAAATTCTATAATTAATAAGATTATGATGTGAATAAAATAAATTATTCTCTTTCTTATTATTAGATATATTTGCGTTTATCATACTTAACCGAATTCATATCACTCGCAGGATTTTTGATTGATATAGTCGGCAGACTACCGCTTTTGATAGCCAGCACCGTTTTCATGTCACTGGCGCTCGCCGGTTTCGGCAGCTACGCGTATTATGTGTCTCAAACGCAAAATCTTGGCTACGTGGACTCGGCTGTGGTGGGCCAGCACGATTGGATACCGCTACTCTGTGTACTCGTGTTCACGACCGCCCTCGCTCTGGGCATATCGCCAATTTCTTGGCTATTGATTGGCGAACTATTTCCGCTGGAGTACCGCGGCCTCGGCTCCAGCATTAGCACGAGCTTTAGCTACTTTTGCGCGTTTTTCGGGATCAAGCTCTTTATGGACTTCCAGCAGGTGAGGAGGTTTTCATTTTCTTTTTAAGATATTAACAAGTACTTAGACTTTAAAGACTAAGTTAGAAACTAAGTTCATTCTTCAAAGTAAGATTTTAAATGAGAAAATTCATAAGAAGGAATGGCGTTTTAAGTAACATTATTTTGCTGGAGTAATTTGCCCAAAGCATATATAGCATTTTATTCATACAATATTATTCTCTACAATTAATCAACGACAAACTTCTGTAATCATGCAATTAATAACTTAAGTTATGAGAACTTCTTCTCTTTTTAGAGTCTCGGTCTACATGGAGCCTTTTGGTTTTATGCCGCCGTAGCGGTCTGCGGATTGTGCTTCGTAGTCTGCTGCGTGCCTGAGACGAAGGGCAAGCAGCTGGACGAGATGAATCCGGATTATGCGCAAGCACGGTAGTATAAGGCCTCGCTGACGGGGGGTCTCTCGAACTTAGAAAAGGCGAACAAGCCTTTACCGGGTGGTGCTTATCCGAACGAGCACGATCCGCGGGATCTCTACCGCAACGATCCGTCAATAGCGACTTCCAACATCGCGATGCCGTCTGCGCGCGTTGTTCACCGCAAATTGTCGGATTACTGCGGTATCTTCGCCGAGAAGACCAATAGAATCGGTAGAAACGTGGAGAGCTTTATGCAGTCTCGCGGTTTGCTGCCGATTCGTCGCTCGATCGACGAAACGCCGCGTCGTGACACGCTCGGGATTAACGGCGACGTGATCAGGAACGACCCTCCGTCGCGAGTTGATCGAGAAATAAGCGTTGAGAACCGTCGCCGCCAGTACCAGAGTTTTGATTACAAGCGGCCACGGAGAAACGGCGGCCACCAGAAGAAACGCGTGGCATACTCCAACAGCACTTATCCCCGGGACTCAATGCGAGCAGACGCGAGTTACGTTCGTCGTTTCAACGCGACGGAGCCCCGTCGTGCCAACAGCAGGCGCGAGTACGCAGAAACGGATTACGACGCGACGGACACCTGGAGACGAGACTTGGACCTCGCGAGGGGAGGTCTGTACGTCTCCAAACCGATTCTAAGAAACGGCATCAATCATAGTGGAGACGAGAGGCTGTATTACTCGATCCTACCGCGGCGCAGCAGAACCATCAACTTTAAGGATCAAGCACGCGACTCCCCGGAGGGAGAACGACGGCGCACGTATCCGAAGAGCCTGCAGGATCTAACGGATTTAGAACTCGATGACATCACGTATCTCCCATCCACCCGCAGTAGGAATGATACTCGAGAGAAGAGACTCGACGACAATTATCGTCGACGTAACAGGTATCGTCGAGAAGAGGGCGAATCACCCTTCGACGACGATTATCTCAAGCTCTGCAGAAGCCTGTCGAGATTAGATAAGTATCAGCGAGGCAGTAGATATGGACCAGGTCAAGTACATTACGAGAGAGAATGCAGAACATTCGGCAAGGATACAGTCGCCTTTATTTACTATAAGACATGCTATTTATGATCTAAAAAGAAAAGCTATAGACGAGCGGTCAGGGGTTCTCTCATCGATAGACCGTCCATCGATACCCATGGCTCACGATCTCAAGCAGAAATGCGCATATGGCCGATTGGTCGTTTCGAATCTTTTGTTCCGGATACATTTAACGAGCAGAAGTATTTTCTACTCGATAAAATGGCATAGGGTTTTGTGTTGAACTGATAAAATTTATCAGTAGTAAATCATATCACAGAAAAAAATTCCTGCAAATTCATATCTTCTTAATGATAACATATCTTTATCAGGATATAAAGAGGATACTTGCGTGAGGAAAAAAAGATCTGTATAAAAAAATAACCGAGTAACCGAATCACAAATTGCCTTCACGTCTGGCTTTAATAATTAAATCGTTTCTCGACTGATAATGAAATTATATCATCGAGCTTTAAATAGTAACTTCTTACGTATAGTAACTCCAAAAAAAACGTGATATCACTTTTTTTTCTTTCAGAAATCATCTTACAGAGCTAGATTAAATTTTTTTTTAGTAAACGACATAAATTGTTATGCTCATTCCACACTAATTATTCACTATCTCTTTGAGATGTTTTTGAAGATATAAAGGATAATTGTAAAAAAAGATCAAAAATTACCAAATAATATCTAAATAAATATTAGCATCAGATTAGATCTACGTAAAATCGCACCGTGTAAATTATTTTATGCTTATCGTATTATCTGCAACTTTATATTAATTTCCGGTTTTTTCGGATTGAATTATATTCTTTAATAAGTTTTTAATATTCAAAGCTTATTCAAGTCAAGAGGCAATGCTATCATACCGTACTTTCCAAGGAAGAAAGCGTGACAATATTTTACGCGAAAAAAATGTGTATACCACAAGTAAACAATTTAAAATTAACAGAGCCCTTAGAATAGGCTCGATAGACTGCTCGTAGACTGCCAAGCTAGTCTTTCTGTAAAATAATCAGTATATGCAATAAGTTGCAATAATTTCTGCAGCTATATTTTCAGCCGTTAATGGTGTTCGAGCACCATTTCTTTCGAGAATATCGCGATAAGCCTCGAGAGAAAAGATAAAAAATAATTACCAACGCTAAAAACGATGTTTTTACAGCTAATGTGCTGCAGGGCATTCGCGTTATTAAACAAATTTATGACAATATATAGAGTATACTTTTGCGGACGTAAGCAAAATACCTTTTGCTAACTTCAGAATATCGAGGCCTCGTTGCATAGCACAGGCATCATTGACTTAACTATGACAATATCGATTTGTAGATATATCTACATATGTTTCATAAGATGCGTATTGTGTATATTGGTTATTGTATATTATATACATATATCTCTGTCATATTCGTGGAACTTACGCAATTAGTGACGATACGATGCAATATAGTCGATAAACAAATTCCCGACAATACCACAAATTACTAATTTCGCGAAGCCGGTAGAGCGAAATTCGGTACTATTAGCTTTATGAAAATATTAATGCATATGTACTATGTGTAACATTGAAAGCAGCTATACCTAACACTAAATATCTGCGGGATCGAGGGTGAGTCCCTCATCTGTATAACTAATCTTGATTATTTATCTAAGTCTTCTGCTTTCGACGATTTCCTGCATTTCTCAAAAATGTAGCCATTCGAATGGCGGAGTCGCGATTAGACGAAAGTCTCCATAATGATGTACGTATTTTATATTTTTATATAGTTTGTAGAATAATGTTGAGAGAGAGAGAGAGAGAGAGAGAGAGAGAGCGATTCACATGACGAAGTATTTGTTAGAAGTTGACTACACTTTGCGGATCACAGCTTGTATATCTGTGATAATCCACGCGGGAAAAAAATTTCCTTAAAATATCTATCGAACTATATAATATCAACGAAACAAAATGCCGAACGTAATAATTTGATTTGAGAGACAAACACGATATTAAGAGGAAATTTTTCGTCGCATTTTTGGATCGCGCAAACAGAAACTATCAACATCTGTAATTATCTATCGAAACCGTGAGTCATATCCCTGCCATATCCTATACGTAACGAAGTGTATGAAAGTCGCGGAAGCATTACATTACATTAAATCCCTGTACTTAAATATTTCCGCGTGTTTCTGTAGACAGTGATCGATCGATACGATGCGGGGGAGAGAAAAATCTGCGTTTGCGCAAAACTATATTGATTCGTAAAAAATACATTCCATTTTTTATATATATAAACTACACGTATGCGGTACGCGAGGAAAATAATGTTGCCAACATCGAAATCGTAAATTCGAAAAACGACATATCACGTATAAGAGAAATAATATTTTGGTATCGGCATTACTGTCTACAAAGAAGCGAGTACACGCACCTTCCTATCAACAAAAATATCTTGCTAAATATATTACATAAGTGTCTTGAAAAAATATATACCAGCATATCCTAATTAATACTTTTATTGTGAAAAAATTTTAGTATGATTATTTTTCATTTTTTATATTAAGTGTAAGAGTTGGTAATCAAATTATATTTTTGCTATAAGAAATAATCAATTATCTAAAATATGAGATTATAATTTGTCGAATTATAGTAACACATTTATAATAAATGTTTAAGCTAGTGAAAATCATTTTACAGTGGTATATATATTTTCAAAGCATTGTATATTTTATGCTCAAGGGCTTGGATACAGTATTGGGTAATGTCTACAATTAGTTTTAACGCGGTGCAATGCTCGTGAAACGAGTGTACATAAGATATACGATTAACTTCCGAATTTTACGTAAATCATAAAAAAGTTCTCGATAAGATTATCTCGTTTTTAGTATTCCGCGCCGAATAAGCGAGCTTTACTATTTGCCGAGTGGCATATTATATATTCACAGACCACCTTGCGTCAGATCTTCCATGTAAGAAGAAAAAAGAAAAAGAAAATCTCTCCTTTCCCTTGTAGGTATATTAAACTATATAAAACAAAAATCTGCACTGTGCACTCTCGTGAATTGAAAATTTATCGTAACATGTAGCGGTAATAGTGAAATTCAGGATCAAGATTTCGCATTACTGCACGTTTAGGGTCCCGGATAAAATGTCTGTATATCGCGTACGTGAATATGTATGTGTTCGTGTGCAAGAAAACTCGCGAATGAGTGGTGTGTAATTGCGGGTGACGATAATAGCTTTTAGATGTACGCCATGCATGTAGATTTATCCATTTATTCCCCTTTTATGCGAAACAAAAATGGCAAACATTAGAGGTTGGCAAAGACTATAACTCAAGATTGAAATATTGAAATATTAATCTGCATTAGCAAATTAAAAATGCATACTTAGCGCGTGCAATCAGATTACAGCAAATAGGGATTCAAGCAAGGAATTCGAATTTATATACATATGTTACTATTATCTGGACGTGATGAAAAAGCTTTACGGAAAGAATCACGTTATAATTCTACTTAATGACAATAAATTCATTATACAATTTATCGACAATAAATAGTTCAAATGGATATTAGCGCTGGCCGTCGCTAAGATGATTAAATCTTATATTATATCATCACAGATATTAAAATTATGAAGACGTATTTTCAATGAAGAAAAAGAAAGAGAAAAAGAGAAAGAGAAAGAGAAAAGAGAACAGAATAAATAAGAAATAAATATATATGCATATACACCGATCTTGTCTATAACGAGCCACGTTTAGCTTCGCTTGTTAGATTTAATATTTTTGTAATGATGCCTAGGAATGTATAGCTGATGTATTTGTACCTCCATAGAGTTAACATTTAGATTATATACTCTCTATAAATGTTGCATCTTCAATGCGATGCAACAGAAAAATCAACTCTTGTATAATGCGATGGAATATAATATTGTATAAAATATATAAGAATGATTTCTGTGCAAGAAGTGAGACAAGACTGTGCGTCGGTTTCTCGCGAATACGAACTCGAATTCTATCATCGAATATAGAAAATACCGATTCTCCTACGCTTTCTCTTCGATGTAACGAAAACACCAAGTAACGAGAATTCTTTGATTCATTTCAGAGGCTGGCCATTACGTTCGTTAATTAAAATAATATGAGGTAGCACAAACGTGATCTTGCCGATACGACGATTTATTTTAGGAGGATAGATACAACATCCTCGGCAATGTGTATTTATGTTACGTATAAGTATTGTACTTAAGTGATTTTTGTTAGCGTTTGCGTTTACACTTCTCTAGAAATAATAAATGACGTATCGAATATATACAATCGCTAATAACACTTCTGGCGGAACCAACACTTGCGTGTTTGTATAGAGATCTATATACAAATGTATAAACGTCAAAGAAAATTATGAGAACAAAACAAGTGTTTTTATTAATTCGTTGCCTGAATCTCATAAATTCTTTAAACAATGTTGAAAGAGTGTGATTCAAAATCTACAAAAGATTAAATAAATTTGAAGGTGGAACCTTTGAAAGTGGAAAAGTTTTTCTGTGAAAATTTTAGGAGTTTTATGACATTTAAAAGTGTTTTTAAAAATATCGTTAAATTGTATGCGAAAATCAATATTTGCATGGCTAGAATAAATAAGAAAAAGAGAAAATTATTTAAATTGTTTTTTTTTTTAAATATCGTTTAATAATTCTATAATTCGAATAGTTCATTATTATTTTTTTATCGTTTTGAGTCTTACATATTTTCTGTTTTATTTTATGTCTTCTAAAAGTTCAACAATTTGAAAACTGACACGATATCGATTTTTGAAGGTATCGAATAAAATTTATGTGTCCGATTTCTCAAAGTTAAAAGATTGAAAGCATCGATTTTATTTTTTTGCGAGAGCACGTACTTTTACGAAAGCAAGTTCATTGTACGAATAACTCTGTTGCGAAAAACTTTATAAAGTCTACTTTTTATAGCTCAACTAGTATACACTTTCTATACTTAAAAGATTTGTTCTTTTTTAGCTAAACTTCTTGCGCATAGTTCACACATCTTGTCTCTTTCCTTCAACGCGAAAAGAAAATAAACATTCTGTTGAACGTAGATTATTCAATGTAAAGTAAATAAGCAAGTCACTGCAAATAACATGTCTAAAGCCTGTGGCACAAGATGTTTTTTTTTGCCGCTGGATTTCTTGTGTTTTTTAAAGAAAATTACTGAAATTGCACCACACAGAACACAGAATTATTTCTAATACTTTACTAAAATGCAAACAGGAAAATATATATCGTATGCCGCAGGTTTAAAAAAATCACTTGTAGAAAAGTCACACATGCATAAAGAAAATCATCCAATCATACGTTTGTCTTTATGACAGAAATGTAATTGAATATTTTTTTCTTTATGCATATGGTTATGCGGCTATGCAAATTTGTGTGGAATGGCCCTAATAACGCGCAATATTCAAAGGATTAACAAAAATTGCACAAATAACAATACTAAATAACAAAAGACATCTTGAAACGGTCAAGCAACGGCCATCTGTATCAACAGTCGCGTACTAGCTAGAGCAACAACCGGAACTTGAACATAAAACCTGAACGTGAAAGTTTCGAATCCGCCAAACTTGCGGACACAAAATAGCGTACAGAAAACGCACTTACCAAGCTGCGGCACCGACATGTATGTCTCGCAATCCACCAGGAACTGCCCCACCTGCACCGCGCCGAGAGCGACGACCCTCTTCGTCAGGAACTCGATGGTCTGCGGTCCGGTCCGGTTCTCGATCATCGGGTATTGTTGCAACCTGTCAACAGCATATGCAAATCATTCTTTCACTGCTACAGACTCACAATCAGACGAGTGTTGTCGATTACCACTTATCCCGCAGCGGCACGCATGCGACATAACCTAACCTCTGCGCGTCTGCCGGAGAGACGCGACGCATGCATTTCTCTTTTGTGATTGATCGTGCGACGAAGAATCACGTGAATGTTTAGAGACGCGAATACTACTTACACGGTGACACCCATTCTATGAGCTGCGTCGTTATTACACAATGAGTTCCGAATAGAACAAACGTCGCGAGAGACTATGTCGATACCCGGCGAACACTTGTCGCGTCTTGTCTAGTCCTATCGTCTCATGTTCGTGTCAGCTGCAATTCGCGCGCGATTTAAAACAATGTCACGCCGGCGCGCCATCTGATTTTTGTATCGAGAATCGTTTTATCAAGTTGCAGGAATTTCGTGAGAAGAGTGTCGGTATATATTATATCCATTATTTATTATTTTAGGTCTAAAATATAATAGTATTATTTTATTATTTATTATATTAATATATTTTAATATTAAAAAATAAAATAAGTAAAAATTAATAAAAGATTAACTAAACTTAAAGATATGATGTTTTTTCAGAAAAGGCTCTTTGCCTTCAATTTTAGATTTTTTTGTTTCGTTAAAAAACACGTTGAATGAGAAATCGAAGGTAGGGGCATATTCTGAAAATTAATAATTAATAATAATTATTAATATATTTAATATTTATAAAAATAGATTAATGTATTTTTAATACTTTCACTATCTTTTTCAGATTTAATTATTCCAATTTTTAATTATTTATATTCATAATACATATTTTATAGAATACAATCTATAGCGTATAATAGAACTAAATAATATACATACAAAAAATTATAATTATAAAACTATATAACAAAGTTAGTCGAAGACTATTAATATGTTATCCGCCGAAAATATTCGTGGCTACATAGTTCAACATGCACATTTTAGAGGCGCCAGTAAACAAATTCCACATAAACAAACAAGCAGCAGCGCACTTAGCAGTTCCGCGATGAATTAACGAGGAATGGCAAGGAATAGCAGCCGATCTTCGTCAGTCTGTCTCTGTTAAATGTCAAACGCCAGCGAGAATCGCAGAATAGCGATTTGTTTGTGACGTTCTCGTTTGTAGAGATGGCCGCGAAAGAGTCGATCGTTGTCGAATCGATTGATAGCGGCATAGCCGAGCCCGGGATTGAGCCCGGCGCCTCTACGGAGACGATGCTCGTCACCACTGACAGCTTCGACGAGTACGAGCAGGAGATGAGCGGCAGCATCGACGGTGACAGACAGATGAAGGAGAGTATCACTAGCACCATCTCTGAGATCCAAGAGGACATTGTGCAAGACGATTCCACGACGTCCACCACCGCCGATCCAGGAGAATCCGAGAAAAACCTTTCTCTGGACGACGCAGAGATGGTTAGGCTTTTTTTGTACGGACTCGCCTGTTTTTTTCATAAATTTGCGTTGCACATCAATATTATACATTAAACCGGATGAATTGTCACATTTTAGGATGATGTCGCACATCGTTTGGGCCAAAGTAACCTAGATGGAGACCCGTTGCGTTGCAAAGCGTGGCTGGCACAGAAAAAGCATATTTTTATTTTAAGTCAGGCGGGGAAACCGATATATTCTAGATACAGTTCAGAAGACAAACTAGTCACAGTTATGGGAGTCATGCAAGCTTTAGTGTCCTTTGTTCAAGCCGGAAGTGATATGATTAGATCGGTACACGCTGGCGATACGAACTTTGTTTTTGTTGTGAAGGGTCCATTGATCTTAGTAGCAGTGTCTAAAACCTTGGAAAGCGTATCTCAGCTCACTTTACAATTAACGTACATGTTATTTAAAATAATATCCTTGCTTTTTAATAAAATATCTGATACTTATACATATTTAATTCCAGATATGTATATAATCAGATAATCTCTGTGTTGACACAGTCTCAGTTAAATAGAGTATACGATCAAAGAAGAAACTTTGATCTACGAAGGTTATTAAGTGGTAGCGAAAGATTGATAGATCATTTATTGAACTTTATGGACAGAGAGCCTGCTTTCTTTCTAGGAGCCATTAAATGTTTACCCTTACTTCCTTCTATGAGAAGTTCCATTACACAGACCATCATTCAAACTTGTGCTAAGATCAAGGTATAAAAGCATTTATGGAATATGCAAAAAAATTTGTGAAATTGGAATGAATTCAAATGTTGTTTTATTAAGAGAAATTTGTCTTTCAGAATTTAGTATTTGCCATACTTCTAGCTAACAATCAGTTAGTTACACTAGTTAGAATGAATAAATTTTTCCTGCATCCAATGGATCTACACATAATACAAAATCTGGTGGACAGTTCTGAGTCGCTCAAAACTGCTGAGAGCTGGACACCGATATGTCTACCAAAATTTGATTCCAATGGATACATGCATGGTCATGTATCATATCTGGCAGAAGATTGCCAGGCATGTTTATTACTACTTACCGTTGATAGGGATGTATTTTTTGTGTTATCGGAAGCTAAACAAGTAAGAATTATTGCAGAAAATAAAATTGATTAAATAAATTGAGAAATCATTTATATGAATGTCAATTTAATGTTAAATGTTTGATAGAAAATTGTGGAAAAATTGCGGCGAACAAATTGTCTAGAAGCAATAAATGAGTCCATGAACAAACCGACGGTAACGACTGCTGACATTGGGTTACCCGAGATGCGACACGTTTTATACAAATGTAAAAGCACTGCGCAATTCTGGAGTCCTGGGCTCCAACCACCTTACACAACGGATGATGAGATAGAACGGTAAAAATTGATTTTTTTTAAATAAACGGTTGAAATTAAAAAGGGCATGTAAGAGTCAAATATAAAAATTCAATATAATCTAAGATATTCTAATTTTCTTACATGCCTTTCTAATTTCAATTTTTGTGTTTAAGAATCCTTGTTTAATTTAAATAAATGTAACATCTATATGATAAAAAAATATATTTTTTTTAGATTATTGGGACTTTATCAGTGTTTGCATCACAGATTGCATTCTCCTAGTCGACCCTTGAAACTTATATTTCAACAGCTAGATAAGGAGACAATGTTAGCATGGGTAAGTAAAAATTTATATGATCTTGATTGCGAGATTTTTTCTTTAATTAAAAAAAAAATTATTTCTAGGTGGCTTCTGGTTTTGAATTATATGTAACATTTGAACCTCTGGTCACGAAACCAGATGCCATTGAGGCAGTGAGCAAGCTATTAAAGTGGATAAAGAAAGAAGAAGAGAGATTATTCATTCTAAACTCTCCTACGTTTTAAACATTGCCAAGTATTTTGTTTTTACAAAATACATAGAAAAGATAATATGTAAAATTGATAGAAATATTTGTCGATCAAATTTCGAAAATGTGTGAGAAGTATCAAGGATTCCAAAGTAAAACATCTTCATTACATATACGTTCCAAAAAAGGCAGGAATATAGTTATTATTCGTCCATTATTAAGCATTGGTATATAATCGATATTGCTATTTTGTTATTTAATAAAGCAATTGTAATATAATACAAATAATGTGAAAATGTACATATATTTGAATATGTTATAACGGATGCAATTCCACGTTGTAGTTTTAATATCGAATTCTTGTCATATACTGACGCTAAAAATATACGAGCATTAATAAGAGGATATAAGAAAAGTTAAATATTACCAATTCATCTCTCATATAAAATTTGACCAAAAGATTTTTCATATCACCGCACTTTAACCTTAATCTTAATGTCTAGTTCTGTCGCGTTCTCTTCTACGATCACGGTCTCTTTCTCTTTCTCGTTCTCTTTCCCTCTCTCTATCATCTCTTCTATGACGATCTCTGTCTCTGTCCTTATCTTTGTGCGATGTTGAATGAGATTTTGGCGATTTGCTGCGTTTACGCTCTCTCCTGTCTCTATCCCTGTCTCTTTCCCTGCTTCTCGATCTTTGCTTCTCCTTATCGGATTTTTTCTCTGTTCGAGAATGCCTTTTATCTCTTTCTCTGTGACGATCTCTATCCCGTTCGTGATCATCCGGTCTTTTACGTGGTAATTCCTTTATCGGTGGAATTTCTTCTTCTTCTGATGATTCAATACCATCATCCATATCATCTTCCAATGCTGATATTTTCGCTTCTACATAAGACAAATAAATATATAATAAAAAAATGATTAGGAATCAAAGTAACATTAATGTATAGAAAATACTTAACATACCTAACTCATTATTTTCCTCTAAAACGTGCCTCTTTTGAATTCTTGGTAAAATAACATCACAACACCTTTCATCTCTGAGAAGATTATCAATGAATTCATCCATGTGTACGAGCTCGAATACACCCTGTTTATTCTGAATTCTGAGCTTTCTGTTGTCATTGAATAATGGTTCGAGATATTTATAACAGTCTAAGGAAGAACCAGTCAATCTCATATACAGTGCACCCAAAGCCCGAACATATTTAAACTCTTCGTTCTTTATAAATTCAACTATGATGTCCTTCTCAGGTTGTATTTGGAGCATTTTTAATATGAGGCAAAGAAAAGGAGTAGGCTTCACATTGCCGCCATAAACTCCTCCTAGAAATCTAAAAGAAAAAAATGTAATTAGTTAGAAAAAACACTTCTTACACATATTAACATTTTGTTTCTGTAAGTTTATCCGTTAAGTACATAAAAATAATATTATTGATAAAAGAAATCATTGTTGTAGAGGTTATATTTTACTTTTACTAACCTCAACTCCATTGCCTTGTCGACCAACAGTTCGGCTGTTAAAGCAAAACATTCTTCTTTCCAGTATTTAGAGTCATATATTCGAGATCTGATAATCTTCTCAATCAAATATTGTGGATTTGTTCCGCGAATAGATTTAGCATCTTTTACCGTGCGATTTGCCATTTTCGAATTCAATTACTTACATTCAACCAATTCAATTGTGACAGACTTGCTATCAATCTTCAGTTGGAAGTCACTAGAGGACACTGATTTGTCGAAAATGTATTTTGTGCAAATAATAAAAAACTTTGCATCGAATTCATTTCTGATAATGGATGTACGAATCAAGTAAAAAAGAATAAACAAAAGAATAAACAATAAATAAACACAGAAATTATTTAACGCAGAAACTGAATAAAAAATATTTTTTTTATTAATGTGTAATTGTTTAAAATACTTTACTTGCAAAAATTCAATAATCCTATATACAAAAGTTTTGAATTAAAGAAAGATATTAATATTATTTTTTATGAAAAAATGTTGTTTTTCTTTCAGAACTCTGAAACATTTGTATTCTACTGCCTATTATAATAAGTCCATCATAAATGTCCATACAAATAAAAGTCCATACAAATTAAAAAACCAATATATGTGCATAAATAATTTTATTTATCGATATAAAGAAAATAATTTGACATTATATATTAATAATAATTTGAAATTATATATTATATAAATAATATATTGTATATATATATATATATTGTATATATATTGTATATATATATATATATATATATATATATATATATATATATATATAATTTAATATATATATAAATATATAAACAATATATATAAAATATATATATATATATAAAATATATATACAAGATATATATATATATATACAATATATTATTTATATAATATATAATTTCAAATTATTATTAATATATAATGTCAAATTATTTTCTC
>Ga0157364_1004450_pt1 | contig 14003 bp, 11 predicted proteins | sample AttsexASBM2_FD_111476 | JGI IMG/M metagenome (GOLD analysis project Ga0157364, IMG submission 111476) | Fungus gardens microbial communities from leaf cutter ant in Ribeirão Preto, State of São Paulo, Brazil - Atta sexdens ASBM2 | ecosystem: Host-associated > Fungi > Mycelium > Unclassified ... | reverse complement strand
AATATAAATAATATATATATATATATATATATATATATATATATATATATATATATATATATATATATAATGATGACTTGTTACAGTGGTGTAACACATAAGAAGACTATTATAGAATATTGCGAAAATAAAATTAAAAAAGCAGTGATAAATGAAGAAATGATCGATCGCGCTTCATACATCTTGCTATACGAATTGATGATTATGTTAATTCAACAAAATGGAGTAAGTTTTTCTTCATTAAAAAAATAATTTAAAATACTGTTAAAATTAATTAATATCGCTTAAATTCGCCATTCAGAACGTTGTTGGCGTCGATATTGCTGGACTCTTATTGCGCAATAAGGATGCTTATCCTTACGATGCGAACAAGTTCAGATCTCAAGATATAGGACGCAGAGAATCGCAAATATCGCAGCGTTCTGGAGCAACGGGCAGCGACGGAAGTACTCAGGATATTTCAGCATTATCCGAGAAAACTGAAACCAAGCAACGAAAAACCATAGAACAAATAACAGATGAATTCAGAGATACGTTACTTTATGGACGAGTTCAAGAAGCATTAGGTATATAAAAAAGGCTTTATTTTTTTTCTCGTTCTTAAACGTTATAAATGTTATTAATTTTTTCTTTTTTACTTGTAACAGAGTACGCGATGAATGAAGGACTTTGGGGCCACGCTCTTTTTCTGGCTAGTAAACTGGATAAACGCACGCACGCTTCTGTAATGGCTCGTTTTGCAAACAGTCTACCATCACACGATCCACTGCAGACCTTGTATCAACTGCATTCTGGTCGTATACCTGCTATAGTTACGGTAAAAATTATGCTTCAATTTTATGACAAAATTATTCACGCTTTTTCATCATGATATTAATTATTCATTTTTTTTTTTTCTGTAGTGCGTCGCGGATCCGCGCTGGGACGATTGGCGGCCTCATCTAGCTATGATTATATCTAATACCTCGACCAATCCAGAAGTTAATCGTCGATCAATAACGACTCTCGGGGATACATTATTCGCGAGAGGCGACATCCACGCTGCACATTTTTGTTACATACTCGCGCAAATTGATTTCGGCACTTACGGAACTAATGGAGTTAAACTCGTGTTAATTGGCGCTAATCACAACAAGTCATATTCTGAATTCTTTACCATGGAAGCTGTCATGTTAACAGAAATTTATGAATATGCTCGGAACCTTAGCGATCCGCATTTTACATTAGTAGACCTTCAAACATTCAAATTTGATCTAACTGTGAAGATGGTGGATTGTGGATTAATAGAAAAAGCTTTATTGTATATCGAACAGATTGCAATAAATATCGCAAATGATCCATCGAAATACAAGAAATCCTTCATCGAAGCGGTTTATGTATTAGGTGACCGAATCAAGTATCATGATCCAGTCTATAAAGATGCTATCGAAGATGCTGCAAATGTTACGTGGCTTAATAGATTAACGGAAATAGTTGGAAAATATCAGGTCATTATATGATTCTTTTACGAGAAATGATATTTAATTTTACGTTAATGCAAATATTAAATAGAATTCTGGTTCATTATAGGATGAACAGGCTGTCGAAGATGAAACATACGGTTCTCGTACTATGATAGAAAATCAGGAAATTCATGAAGTAAAACATCAGCAACAGCAACCTTCGCAACTATCATCACTATCATCACAACAACAATGGAACACTATCCAATCCGATTACAATGACGGGCCTACGTCAATGGAAGTTAACACAAGTGAAATGCAATCAGATTGGCAACCATTATCTTTGCCCACGAACATTCAAGATACATACGATTCGAATGCACAATATATGAGAAACGTAGACGAATCTGTTCAATATCAGCAGGCGCAACAAGATTATTGGAGCCAGCAGTCGTATTATCAAAATAATTATGGAAGAAACGAATCTATACAGTCTAATTGGCAGCAACAGTCTGCACCAGGCTTAACTGATCAGACTGAAGTAACTAATTCGCAACAACAAGACAAATGGAACTATGAGGTATATTAAAAAGTAGCTACTAACTTTATTACATCATCTTTTAATATAAAATTTAATCATTACGCGTTTCTTCCTCATAATATATATCATCTTCACATTCTCATATAATTTATATAATTTTTGTATCACTTTCATATTTTCATCTTTTCATGAATATTGATTTTTTATAAAAATGATATATCAATTTTGTTCATAATTTTTTACATTATTTATCATAAAGTATTGCGATTAATCATAGACTTATATAATTGATTGTACGCTTCTATTGGAAACGTAAAGACAACATTAGTAGCATAGGGCAATATTTGATTAGATGTTCTGTCATAATGCGCAATTGAACAAAGAAAGTATATTCAATAACTATTGCTTTTTCTTATTATTGTTGTCCTCACGTCTCCAATGGAAACGTACAGTCTAGTATATAAATCTATACAATTAACATTTTTTTCACTTGTTTTCTTTAATGCTTGCTCACCGACAGACGGAAAGGGAAGACAAAACACCCACACCTGAAGTAAGTAATTGCGGACTTACCTCGGATAATATTTTCGATCCTGAAAGATTACTAAATATTGCCGGTACTAATTTGTTACGCCGTCGAAATGTGTCTGTAAAATCAAATCCGTATATCGCCTCTGCATTTGATGATAATACTTCTGGTTATGTACCTACATTCTTTAATCTGTCTAGTGATAATCTCGATAGGAAGGTCCCAAATTTTCGTAAGAAATATCCCAAATTGACTATGAACTATCCAAAAATTTTACCAAATAACAAAGTACACTCAAAAGATAGAAAATCAAGACGTGTCGATCCTATATTTTCGAAACCACCGTGCTCGCAACCACCGGTATTCCTAAAATGTAAGATTAAGAAAAAGAATCCGTCCGAAGATAAAGAAGAAACGGCGCCAGACAGATCAGATAAGAGAAATTTATCCGTGTCTCAAACTACAGATCTAGATATTCAATTTAGCAAATTGAAACTCGAATCTCTTTTAGCGCCAGACTTATCTTTCGAAACCAAAGAGAGTCACGTTACTTTCAGTAATGAAGCACAAACCTTAAAACAGTATTGTAATTTCGAGGAGAAGAAAGTTATGAGAGTTGCACCGCATATTCGTAGAAAGGATGTTATTTGCGATACGGTAGACGCGTGGTCGTACGATAGTATCGGGCAAAATATTTCCGAATCGTCCAGATATAAGCCACTAGTTTTCGGTGGCACATATCCGATTGATTTACCTCTTAGATTTAGAAATAATAATCGTTTAGTCGATGATACTTCTGCTAAGAATAATACGTCTTTAACTTATGACATTGATATGCCCACAAAATGCGACTAAAAAATAATCTGTAAGCGTATAGAATTGTGGCCAAGTTTTTCAGTACATGTTAAACACAGAGATAAGATGTAATAGTAATTCTATGTTGATAGATATAATTGGATTTTCTTCAAGTATTAACAAAAAAAATTTTTTTTAATCTGGTAATACATAATTTCTATAATATAGTAATTTCTATAATATAGTAAATAATATTTTTAAATATTTAAAAAAATTATTGAAAATCAGAATTATCAATTTATATACTTGATTGTGTTCATATATTATCTCAAAAGTCAAATTTTTACATGTTATATGAAAAATATTCAAATACTAATGAGGAAAGAATCCATATGCTGTGATGAAATAGAGATATAAAGAATTCTGTTTTGTGTCATTAATTAATATTATGTAATTTTACAAAGTTCTAATATTTTAAGCATTGTTTAAATGTATATATATATATATATCTATTGTTACTGTTGGCATCAAACGCATAATAAAGTTTTGTCATATAATGCATTGCCTTGAACTTCTTAAGATTATAAATACAATTGATTATTATATAAAGATGTAGGTTATTGCATATACAGATATCGAAGATTTTAAACTTAGAGGCCATGTAATATTCATTAAAATGATTAAAAAATAGTTAATGTGAATTTAAAACACTGATCTTGTCACAAAATTAAAAATTATTTCCACAGTTCAATACTTACCACATGTCCTCTAAGTTCTAAATCCTTTTTCTAATACTTAATTTATCTGCATTTTTTTGCGTTTATCTGATTTCTAAGATAATATGATTTTATTCTTAATATCTTTCTGATTGTACATTTTGAACGCTCAACATTTCAACATAGAGCGACATCATTCTTAAAATAAATCTGGTAAGCAAAGTTTCTCATTTTTTACTGTAATACATTTGTGAGTATCGCATATTTTTTAAGTTTTGTAGAGTGCGATCAAAAAACTTTTAATTAGCATGTGATAGGCGAACTCGCATCGTTACAGTAAATAGTGATAAACTTTGCTGGAACAAGCTTGCGATGATCAATCGTATATTTTATTTCAGCCTGCGCAGCCAACAATCTCTATGACACCGTCAACGGGTAAACAGTATGATCCATTGGAAGAATTAGATGCGCTTGAGACACCACGACAGACTGCTAAATCTGCGGCGGATACGAAGAAAATAACTGAAAAAACGGCTGAAAAGAAATCCTCCAACAGTGGTGGCTCCTGGTTCGGTGGTTTGTTCAGTAAACTTGCGCCCAAGCCGAAAAATCAAATGATATTGCCAGACGATAACAACCCAACGGTAAGAATTTGCCACTGCTTTGTATTTTCCTCCAGCTCATTAAAAAATTACGACGGACGGTTTTATGTTTTATGTCGTTAAGGGTTTGCGCGGATACTTTTGGTAATAGAACTACTTATGGTTACAACAATGCTTATAAAATGGACGATATAAACAGGCCAGTATAATGCCAGGATTTATTGAGTAACTGTTAACTAACAAGTTGCTATTAATACTCCTCTAATTTGTTAGCTAGATTTTTTTCTAACATACGAACATCAAACAGTGGAAAAAAAGTTGTTAGTGAAATCTTGTAATCAACTCTGTCTTTTGTATTACAGATTGTATGGGATCCAGTCGCTAAAAAGTGGATGAACAAGGATGAGGATGGCGATAGCGGTACCACGACATTGGCCCCACCGCCGAAAACAGCCGACATGAGTTTCCGAGCACCGGCAGTGGAACGTATTCCACAATCATCTTTACCGAGTGCACACAACGAGGATACATCAGTGGCGGATATTTCGAAATTGCCTACTGGTAGTAATATGTACAAACTGCAAAGGGGTAGAAGTATACGTGCCAACTACGTAGACATAATGAATCCCAGTGGAAAAGGTAGCGCGGTGTCGTCTAATGTGGTCACCCCCATGACATCTCCACTCGTACCTATAGCTACCTCATCCCCGCAGGTGTTGGTACCCGCACCAAGTAAGTCATCGAAGTCAATTTCTAAACTTTAATTCTCTTCGATTTTATTCATGCGAATTTGAATCTTAGCTTATTATCTTAGCTTATTTTTTCTCTGCATTTGAAAATATAATATTTAGAGACAGCGAAAAATTGAATGAATAAAATACTTGAGAATTGAAAAATCTAATATGAAAGTTGAAACATTGAAAAACAATTTGTCTGAAAGTAATGTTGCCTTTATTATGATAGTTAATGATCCAACCGCTCCTGTGGATTTCCTGACTCCTGCAGCAACACCGCCGTCTGGAAACATCGCAGAAAATACCCCAGTAAGTGCCACATAATACATTCTTGTATGGTTTCACGAATATTGAATTATAAACGCATTATTGATGCGTTTGATAAACTATATATTTATATATATTTATATAATGCAACTTCACACACACACACACACACACACACGCGCGCGCGCGCGCGCGCACGCGCACATCTGTGTGTCTCCTATTATGAAACTTTACATTATATATAATACATTTGTTGTCCCTTGCGTTGTGGCTGCAATTTTTTGGTATGCAGCTTAGCATTTGTTTCAGCGTTTCTGAAACCATAACGATATATAACGAATTTTTTCTGTACGTTCTCTACACAATCATTGTGATGAATAATCTGTACATTCATTCCCCTAGTTTTGCAAATCGTGTATTTTTCTCAAAAGTATTTTTTCAGGATATCTTTGAATTGATCGTATTTATTAATCTATATATACAGCAATTATATGTTCATTGGTGATCAATCAGTAGAAATTTTTCACGAAATGTTTATGGACTAGATTGCTCTAGCACTATGCCAGTTTCTCCTACTCCCCCCCCTCATTTAAACGGAAGAAATAATTGCTAAAACGATCAATGTTATTAATAGCATTAATTAAAATATACTTTTATTGCTTCCTACATTTCATATTAATGACAATGATACTCAATTAGATCTCTTCACTTTGTTACAGATTCTTTCTTTTATATACCTCTGTTTAATCTTACCTTTCTTTTTGTGTTTCTTTATGCAAGCAGTCGGGGAAGCAGAATGATGTAGCCAAATAATAATTATTGCTCATAGTAAGGACATTCATTTTATTAATTTTTACATATCATTATTTGATGTTTTACGCACACGCTTTCTTCTTACCCACCGCTTCGTGGAAATGTACATATACCTATGTATAGCCTTCTTGTATAAGAAAAGGAAGGCTGTATTGGCATTTCATAATTAAAGCTGATTATTAACATTTTATATAGCCACCAATGAATTTACTATCGCTTTGCATGTTTATGTTCTTAATATTATTAACAATAGAATGAGCGTATCTTCCTTGTGATTATGAATAGTTTTATGTAATGCACATCCTCTGTAAAAAAAAATCCAATAATCATCTGTGTACTCATCAAAGCATGAAAGTGTTCCTTTCTACTTTTTGAAATCAGCAGTTACGCTGTAATACACGAGAACATAATTACCGTAATACCGATTTTCACGTTGTGATGTGAGAGAGAGCCTTACGCTTTATTAAATAAGTTTGTTGAAACGCTATTTTTTAGCTATATCTACGAGCATAAGTGCAACGTATCGTGTATAAATTGGTATTACATTCGTAAACATAGAAGATAAGACTAGCTAATCACAAGCGACGTGGCGAATATCTGTCAGTGAGACAACGTTATTGTATTGTGTATGGTATACAGCTCTCTCGCTGGAGCTCGACCAGCTCGTTATCACGAGAGGTGCAAAGCTACACAATGAGGGATCCGCGACTCCTTCAACGGAACAAGGTAATCCAATGGCATTAACTTCTCCCGCATTTCCAAGGTGACCACTTTCCAAAATATTACTACAAAACATACTATGGTACGAGGGATTATGCTAGTACGATTTTTTTGTCTTCTAATCAGTTTGTCCATGTGTCAAGCAAGATTCTTATCATGACTTAATGCTACTTACTAAATTAGCTTACGCTTATCAATCATCATCAATCGCTACTTTCATGAGATCTTTAATCATAGAATCGTGGGAAAATTTGGTAAAGGATTTTAGATGCAGGTTTTATAAAATAACTACACATTATTCGGTTATTTTTATTTTGTTATTTGTTAAGATATATATATATATATATATATATATATATATATATATATATATATATGTGTGTGTGTGTATATAACTGTTTCAGTTTGTCTTATCTTTTTTGCGCACTGTAAATTACAAATGCGCGGTTACATATTTTTAACGAAGGATAAGGGTTTAAAAAAATATATGTTCCCTTACTGCTTACATACTATAGTTAATACAAATAATTATAAAATAAAAAATTGCAAGCTCGAAAATCGGAAGACTTACTTTCATCTCTAGTACGTTATATAAAACTATTAACTTGTTATTAATTTTATGTACTTTAAACTAAGGACATTTTTAGGGACCAACGATGTTCAACCCGAGTGACATGAAGGATCGTTCGGTGAAGAACATGCCACCTAGCAGATATCATCCACGATAATTTTTTGCAACTGCTCATGAGAATAATTTGTTATTTAAATTAGGAAGTTTCTTATATAATTACAGTTGTATTTAATGTGAATATCTGTTCTTGTACAGAAAAATCGTGGCAACAATAGTATATTTTTAGAGTGATTCACGGTGCATATAATCTCTTTCGAAAGGGTGTGTAAGAATCCAGAAGAGTCGCGTCTTTTTATACGCACTTCACATATTCGAATTGTCTAGATCAATTTTCTCACTTGAAATTCTGTTCGAGTTTATTATATTTATCATATCGAATTAAATATTACGTTAAAATTTATTTAGAACAAAATTCCCATGCGAATAGGAATATAGGAAATATAGAAAACAATTTAGCGATTGCAATGGTGGCGTAGATAAATTGTATCCGAGCACGTATAATGATTTGTAAACTTAAAGTTTTCATTGTACACTTTTCAATTGAAAGAATACGCTCCTTTCAGATTAATTCTCACAGAATGTTATTTCGTGTGCAGTGTAATGAATTTATTTGAAAGTTACGCACCGATTTCCGTTTTTATTAAATACGTATTTCCATCAGATGGTTATTTATGCTAATAGTTAATCATCATTTTGGAAGTGTGCGAGTGCATTCCTGTTATTATGTTCGTTTAGCTTGTAAGTAAATTGTCATCGGTACCGGATTCGATGTTACGCGAAGATTCAAGTTCTGCGAACTCGAATTATGTGAGTGAGATGTAAAGTTAATATTTTTACGTGCAACCTGTAATCGGAGATCTATCTAAGTTAAAATTATATAAATAATCTCTCGCTTCGAAGTGTCTTGTAAATGTGTGACGATAGAGAGAGAATTGTACGAGATTATATATAGTTTAACTATATCGCAGAACTTGTTACAACACGGCCTCAGTATGTGCTGTAATTCTAAGTCTGATTTTATATGTACGGAGGAAAAGAGAGTATTGTAGTGCCGATAAATACGAGATGTTAGGGATATGAGAATTTTATTGAGGGAAACGGGGGGAAATAGCGCATTAAGTGTATGATAGGAATACTGTTGTTAGATGTCGGGCTTATAATATTACGAGATAACATTGATACACCAATAAATACGCAACTGCCATCAACGTACGGATAGTGTGAAATGAGTAATGAGTTTGTATCGCGTTTCCACTGGTTCAATCGTGTTAGATTTGTAAGATAACGTTGGTGTCTATCTTCGCGAAGAATTTGATAGTTGCAAGTATTGATAAGAGACAGTAAAGGATCCTAGCAAAGAATAGGCAGATTGTTTTGGTGTACGTTGAAATGTCTCTATCGGAAAATAAATGTCCTGGGAGATATATATTTTTCGGTAAAGAGTGAGTACCTTTGCAAGTAAAGGCTTTTTACTGGCTCAATCTATCGTCGCCTTGCGCTTCGTCCTATATGAATACTGTTGATCGTTCAATTTTAGAATCTTTTGTTGAAAATATTATCGATTATAAAGATTTGTCTCGATTTTTCTCGCTGATAAATGTCCCATAATATTGTCAAGTAAGATTGAGAAATTCTCCATATTTCGGAACGATAGCAAATTTCTGGCGCACAGATATTCATTGACCACAAATAGAAGGGATTGGTTCTAGGGATAATTTTTGTAAATTGTGACACTCGTAATACATTTTATATCTGTGACATACGAATTAAGTATATCTTAGATGCATATATTATAATATATTATGATATTATAATATATATGTTACAACACACATGTTGATACTGTTGCAGAGATGCCGCATGTAAGTTTTATATATATATATATATGTATACGTGAACTCTAGATTTGTATATATTCTAAATGTAGCTTTCGTAAACTTGTCCTATCGCAATTATTTATATATAGAGAATTCGCGCTTGTTTTTTAAATACCGAGACATAGAAATGGATCCCATGCTATACCTTCGCCGAAATGTAACCAGAGTTCTATTTGTGGTGAATGGCAGCTTATTGCGACAAATATCACCGTTAGTCAGTTGATCGACGATAAATTTTCGTCGAGAAATCTATGCAGTCGTTACAGCTGAAATATGCATGTTTCTAATCCTTACACACAATCGAGCTTTAAGTTGAGAATTCGAGTGGCGATGCAGAATGTGCAATTAAACTATTGTCTCTTTCTTATTATTTACCATCGTTCATTCGCAAAAAAAAACGCGAGAAATATTAATGTAAAATGCGAATATGATTGGCTCTCGCTCGAGATAGAACTCAAAATGGTGATATCACAGCGGGACGATGAGCGAGAAGAAAAGAAGATTTTAAGATTAGCGTTAAAGTTGAACAGAAGTATTAATCGAGCTGTAATTGTAATGTATGTATAGGCCGGTTTATGGAGCGACGCGATTTCGTCTTTGATGTAACATATTGCTATATATTGTTCACACACTCTGAAATTCCGAGTTGATGTACGTTTATGGAGAATAAAATTGCGGATTACAATGATAATAACAATAGTGATAATCTATACCGTATATTATTAATATTAGGATTCATTGTCATAATTATAACTATTGATATTATAATAAAGAATAATACAAATTAAAAGATATTATATCAGTGATTACTTAAGCTATGAGACGAGAATACGGGGGGGAGGGGAGGGTTGAACAATCGGAGACGCCGTTGTATTTTTCGATCCTTTTATTAAGTTTATCATAATGCTTCGAATCGATACAATGATTTCTGTGGTATACTGTCGTCTTTCGGGCCACAACGTCGACGATCGTCTTTCCCGCGCACGAACGTATGTGCCTCTGAGATCATCATACACGAAAAATGCGTATACGAAATCGGCGACCGGCGGACGCCGCGCGGTGTATTTCCGGTATAATATGCGAAGTGAGTAGGCGCGCTCTCGCGTTGTCGAAACACGAAGAAATCAATCCAAAAATATCGTCGTCTCTGTGGGCGCGACACCGGGGATCATCGAGCAAATTGGTCGGGCAGACGGCGGGATGGGGAGGAGGGGAGAGAGGAGGAGGATGAAGGAGCGAACTACTACAGAGAGGAGTGATAGGGCTGCTCTTTAAGCGACGACAGTTAACGCCGTGACACCGATGACTCTTCGAGAGGCGAAAAAAAAAGAAAAGAAAGAAAAAAAGGGGAAGGGAGGGGGAAAAGACAGTTAAATGCAGTTTAACAATCAGCATTCTTATCAACGTGCACGTCGAGCGTGTACGTGCCGTCTCTCGTTATTTCTACATCTTCTGCCTCCTTTTTTTCCTCTCTCTCTCTTTCTCTCTCTCTCTCTCTCTCACACTCTCCGCTATCGCGTGTAGACGGAAGTCAGAGAGGGTGATGGGGATGGCGGGCGAAGGAGAAATGGAGAGACCCGGGACGTCGAGGGTGGAGAAGGATGAGGAGGATAAGGGGAGAGGAAGAGAAGAGCGCACAAAGGATATAAATATATAATAATATCTACCGCGCGTATTTTCGTAAAGTACGCTAAACGTTATTCCTTTCTCGTCAATCTCACTCGCGCGCACGCACACACTCTATCTCTCTCTCTCTCTTTCTCTCTAGTCTCTCGCACGTCGCGTCGGTATTATCGATCTGTATTTCTTTTTTTCCTTTTCTTCGTTTTGTTATCGTTTCATTTATTAAATGTTAGAGTAGAGCCTATAAAGGGACGCCCGGAGGTGCGCTCACAGCGAACCCCGGGCGCGCTTTTTTTTTTCTCGTATACTAGCTGTGCCGGAACGCACTTGTACTGGTCGCACGATCGGCGAAGGATTCGGCTAAAGATGACCATGGCCGTTGAAACCGAGATCGATGTTTTAAATGTTGCAAGTTTAAAAAGATCAACAGTGAATTCAGATACGTCTCGAAAATGAGCAAGTCAAGATCGTGAGATTGGATCCAGACTGCATGAATGAGCGCGAATGAACACGAGCAAATTCTAATTCTACTTCAAGAGACATTAGGTCTCTTATTGTTAGGGCAGAGCACGGATTCTTGCATAACGCATAAGATATAAGAAAATCAATCCCAACCGGAGTCTCTTATTTCATGGAAAAGAAGATGAAGGGCTTTGATTGGTTCATTTTCTTATGCATTATGCAAAACTGTCCTCTCCTTCTTAGGTTGAAGAAAAAAAAGATCGTTGCGTGTTCGTTGCAAACGTTCATTCGTTCTTGCTAGCCTAGATCATCTCCACACGATGAACATACGCGAGTTGCACAGTAATCTGTATTTTATCGCTAAAGGTTTAATGTTCACCCAAACAGAGTTCGAAATAAGGACAAAGGTGAATTAATAAAAGAACGAGAAGAGAAGCTGTATTCGGCAGCCAATCTTTAGCCGAGCGATTCGCTCGCGACATATTATTTAACAACAGAGTTTAACCACCTAATCGCTCGGAGGATACTCGTAACTCCTCATCTTCGCCTCGGCTTTGTTTATACAGTGAATAGGATATAAAGATCCTTTTTTTTTCCTCTTTTTACCTACATGCTAGGCAATAAATGATCCAAATCTGCAATTCATTACGATAATCAAATCGATGAACGATAAACGGAAAGAAAGAAGGCAAAAAAATTCCAAGGTATGAATCGTTTGAAAAAAAAAAAAATGAAAAAAAACATACATCTCTCTTTTTCTCTGTCTCGAGTCGACGATAAACTTTAATAACCCATAGATACTTATTATCATCATAATGATACAATTACAGTTTGCGATTATCACAATGCGAGAACCGCCAATAATAATAGTAATAATAATAATAATAATAATAATATCAATGATAATAATAATGGCAATAATATAATAATTAAAAATAAACTAGTTAATAATAACTAATAATAATAATAATATTCTTCGCCATACTAATTACCATCGTCATTACAATGATTCATTTAGCCGTTATGGTTGCCTATATACTATCCTCTTTTATATATACTTCTATATATATAGCTACAATATATAATATTTTCGTGTTGAAAAATCGTATACATTAGTGTTGTGTCGCAGGACCATTGCTTCTCTCTCTCTCTCTCTCTCTCTCTCTCTCTCGCTCTCTTTCTCGTTCATTCTCGCACCTTTATTTCTCTCAATGCGTCTGCTATGTATCATTCCGCGTTCCGTTATATATTTTTCTTTTGCTCTTGATGAATCGCAGATGAGAAGGATAAGAAGGGGGGAAAAAACACTGTCGTCGATGGCTGGAAGCATTCGTGTCAATATAAAGTCTTCAAGTCGAAAATTCGGAGAAAATTGCAGATCGCGGAATATATTGCTCCGGAACGAATCGCAGATTCCCTTTTCTTTCTCGCGCAGGCTTATAGGGCATTTTGCGCGCGTATTAACTCCGCGAATGCGCTCTTCACTTCATAAAAAGCTTAGAAATATTCGATGCGTATTCTCTGGCAAGATCGCGAGATGCACGACGTTTCTTGACGTCCGTCGAGGTGGAGATCCCGATTCCAAGGACGACGAGATCTCGGGTCTCGGTCGACATTATTAATTAACGTAACGTGGAGAATTGAAAAAGAAACGAAGCAAAGGAAGAAATAAAACATGCGCATGAGTAGATCCTCGAATTATTGATATCTCGCGATTCTTCTTTCCGTCGAGAGCCTATTCGTATATCCGCAGGCGAGAAACGGCGTCCGAGGGGAAGGCGAATCAGATGGAAATCTTGGGCGATTTTAGGTGAGAACACGAGTGCCTCCAGACACGAGCGCGTTACGTAATCTTAATAGCTTAATATCGATTTTTAGTTCGTATTACTCGCCGTTCAAAGGCGAGCCTCGGATCACAGATAGTGAGGTGATCGGATTGCGCGAGCGTTATTCGCGATAACAACGCGGTCTCGTATTCGTATTCTTTTCCGCTTTTTCTTTCTCTCTTTTTCGCTCATTCTCGCACTCACACATACACGCATGCAAGTTCTCTCTTTCGCTTTCTTTCTTTTTTTTTTTTTTTTTTTTTTATTTTTTTTATTTTCTTTTCTTCTTTTGTTTCTCTTAAGGTTTTAAAGGAGAACCATCCCAAAAACAAACATTTTTTTTATTGCCGTTCGATTCCTCCATTTTTGTAATTAGCACAATTTTTATAATTTTTGTTATTTTTAATTTAGTTATTTTTTTTTTT
>Ga0157364_1004449_pt1 | contig 14004 bp, 8 predicted proteins | sample AttsexASBM2_FD_111476 | JGI IMG/M metagenome (GOLD analysis project Ga0157364, IMG submission 111476) | Fungus gardens microbial communities from leaf cutter ant in Ribeirão Preto, State of São Paulo, Brazil - Atta sexdens ASBM2 | ecosystem: Host-associated > Fungi > Mycelium > Unclassified ... | reverse complement strand
TAGGACTCTAATTAAGAAGAGGCTCCTTGTCGAGTTCTCTTGTGAACTTCCCACTTGATATCTGCCTAAGAGATTTATTGCTTGTGTGATCGTTGGACTTTGTGTCTAGTGGTTGCCACAACAAACATGTTATTCAGCTCTTTTATTAACTCTGCTGCAGACTGTAGTTCTCTATTTGATACTATGATCTATAATAATTCATGCAACTTCTATACATTATCTCTAAACAATCTTGTCAATTCTTTTGTTGATATTTCTTCTGTTGTTGCTACAAAATGATATAATGTATCATTTTTAACAATCTATTACATACTACTAGAATTGTATCCTTTCCTGCTACTAATAGTAACTTTGTAATAAAGTCTACTATCAAATATGTCCACAGCTTTTTTGATATCTCACTTAACTTATATCTTTTATTACTCCTGGTCACTAGTAATTCCTTATTACCAACTCTGTCATCTTTTATCTTCCTTTGTGTCTAGCTACTGATATATCATAATGTAACTTGATTATTTCTACTCTCAACTCTTTATCTTTCAGCACATAGACTTTTTTTTTCCCTTCAATTCCAATTCTCCCTCTATTTACTATTCATTCTCTTGCAATACTTTCACTTCCACCTTTTTTATCTTCTCTACTACTCTAACTACCTCTTTGTCTTTACTTTTAGCTATTTTTATTTTTTTAGTATTTCTACTCCAGGTCCTTTTATTACTACTTCTGTTAAACTATAAATCTATTGCTCTTTTATTAATGTCTGATTTTCATTGTCTTTTTTTATACCTACTTTCTAGTCCAATCTCCTACTAAGTCTATTTACCTTTCCTATCTTAGTTCTTGGTATATGCTTTAAGGCAAAATCAAATCTTGATAGATATAAGTATCAGAGTTGTAAATGATGGACTTGATTCTATTCTATTTCTCTTTTATTTTATTTTATTTTTTAAGTTTTATTTTATTTTCATTTTCATTATTTTGGACTTAGATGAAAGTGTGATATGATATCATATGTGACAGTCACACAAGTAACAAAATATGTGAAATTTGTCACAGGGTGGTTACATATGTCACAGTCACAGTCATACAATCATATGATATAAAGAAGGACATAGAACATATTAGAATAGATATTATTATATAGTATGGCAACAATATATTGGCCTTATGGCAAGCACATGTACTTCAGAGTAGGTTAGTTGTATTTTGTACACAGACCACAGTCTGTAGTATATAAGATAGATTAGTTTGTACTTAAAACTCTATCAAGTTCTTTTGTATCACTCAATACAAAAGTTGTCTTTTGTCTTTACTTAAAGATTTAAGTTATAACAATCAGGCTCAGTGGGCTTATCTTCTGTTTAGTTTCTGTACCTTTATAAAGTATTCTAAATTCTTATAGTCTGTCCAGACCTTGAATTTGAATTTTGTACTTTCTAAAAATGCCTCTAATTCTCTAATTCTTTTATTACCATCAACATATCTTTGTTATAAATCTCATAGTTTCTCTTCATTTCATTTAGAGATTTTGAGAGAAAAGCTATAGGTCTCTATTGTTTATTCTCACACTCCATAGATAAGATCTCTTCTATTGTATAATCTGACACATTAACTTTTATCTTTATTTTTTTGTTTAAGTCTAGTACTGCTAACACTGTTTTTTTGTAAATCTTTCTTTCAACTCCTTAAATGCCTTCTTCTACTCCTAACCATTTTTTACCAAATTGTGTAGTAGTCTAATTATCATTATGAAATTCTTAATGAACTACCAATAGTAATTGGCTAATTCTAAAAATTTCTATACATCTTTAACTCTTTTTGGAGTTAGCCAATCTAATACTCTTTTTACTTTTTCCTCTTCTATCTTAATATTCTCCAGTTTAATTACCACTCTTAAAAGTCCTACTTCTCTAACCTTCTACTTACATTTTTCTAGTTTTACATATAAATTGTTTTCTGCTAACCTCTTTATTACTTCTACTACTTCATTATGTCCCTTTTCTCTCTCTGTACCTACTATAATATCATCAATAAAGCTTGCTACTTTCCTAGTATTGATCAAGTTCTATAGGATCTTGTTCATCATTGTTTAAAATATTACTAGAGAGTTTGTAAGTCTAAAGAACATTATAGTTGGTTTAAACAACCCTTCTGGAGTTGTCCATGCTTTTATTTTTAATATTAACAATTTATTACATGGAGCATGATTGTCAGAATCACAAATGATGGACCTTATTTTTATTTTTTGTTTTCATTTTATTTTCACTTTTATTTAGGGTTAGAGTTTAGCATGACATCATAGTCATAAATGTCACAAATCAGTCACACAATATGTCATGTAAGTCATGAGATTATGATAGAATATGGTAAAAGCTTCTTGAACAATGATGTCATACAATATGCTTAATGCATGTTGACTTTAAGGTTTACACATGGTCTTTAGGGTAAGCTAGATACAGTAGTAGCATGGACCAGCTAGTATAGTATATAAGATAGATATATTGTACTAAGAACTCTATTGAGTTCTCTTGTGATTGATCTGATCCAAGATTTATTCTTTTGACTTTAACTCTAAGTCTTAAGATATAACAATGATAGCAGTTCATGCCTACAGAAGGAATTATATATGGAGTACTATGTCCCTAACCTTTTTATATAGTTACCTAACATAAAAGACTACTAAGGAATTAAACCTGTAACCTCAAGTAGGTTTGAGGTAGGTATAATACATATAGACAGGAAGCTCTTTCACTATGCCATCTCTTCCCCAAGTTGTGAATGCTGCCTTTCATTCATCTTTCTTTTTTATTTGTATATTATTATAATCTTATTACAAGTCTAACTTTGTAAATACTTTCTTAGTACCTATATTTTCTATAATATTTGAAATTAAAGATAAAGAGTAATTATTTTGAATTTTTCATTTATTTAAATACTAATAGTTATGAACCATACATTTCTTACCATTCTTCTTTTCTACAAAAACACTGGTGCTATTTAAGATGACTTTGAGGGTCTGATATACTCTTTCCTTAATTGTTCTTTAATAAACTTATGTACCTCTTCTCTCTTCTCCCTCAACAATGGATATATCTTCTTCTTCCTTGGCACAAATACTTCCTTCACTTCTATTACATGATTCCACAACTTCTTTGTCAGCATTCTCTCACTTGCTTTTTTTCCAAATATATGGATCTATTTGTAGAACTTTTAAGAAGCTAATTTCTTGGCCTCTTCTTTTGACTTTGCTGCTTCTTCCTCCTCATTCCAAATCTCCTATTTTTCTACTACTTTCTTTACTTTCATTATTCTCTCATTTTTTGGTCTTTTCTTTTTCTTTTTCTTTTTCTTCTGCTTTTGCTATTCTGACTTCTCCTGCTTTGGTCTCTACTGCTTCCCACACTCTCCTAGATATCTTGTTATCTTTACTTCCCCTGTTCTTCAGTCAATTTCAGAGTTATGGTGAGCAAGCCATGATATCTCCAAAATTGCACTCCACTTCTAACTTCTAATTATATTGATCTTTGTTTTCTCTCTATGCTCTTAATAATGAATATATTTACTTCCACTGTATTTTCTTAAAGTCTTTCTTTATTAAATGTTCTATTTATATTTCTTATATATATCAATCTTTCTATTTTCTTCAACTTGAATCCTTACTTTTTAGCAAACTCTAAGCTCATAACTAACCCTATTGTTTTACTATCCAACAATGCTTCTACTATTGCTCCCTTCTGCATATCAATTCTCTTACTCTAGAGAGTATTGCAAACCTATTATTACTAGAGCCTAGTTGAGAACTACCAGACTTTCTTTCCTATTTAAATTATGTACATTGTTTGAATTGTTCTCATATCTCAGCCTTCTTTCCTATTCCACAATTTTTCTGTTTCTACAATTTCTTGCCAAATGTCCAAATTCTTTATAATTATAACAATTTCTTCCTCAATCTACATCCATAGTATATAGATCCCATTTGGATGTAAACTCTGCCTATTGGTTCAAATGTATTATAACTGTATTTGTTCTCTTAACTTCTTTTATTAGAGTAGGCCCTGTTGATGCCCACTATTGAGTCTTTTGCTTCCTTGGCCAAACTTGAGGCTATGGCAACTGTTGCCATTATGCTTCTGTATTTGCCTTTAGTGCTAAAGCTTCCATTTCTCTCGTTTCTCTTAATCACTCTTCTTTTCTCCTACTTTCCTACCAATGCCTATCCAAATTTGTTGCTCTCTTATACTCTTGTTCAATGCTTCTGGGAGGCTTTTCTACCTCTATAAGTTTTCTTCTAATAACTTTCTACTAATAGTCTCTCTTTATATCTACTTTCTCTTGTTACTCTTCTGAATTTTTATACAAATTCCTTCATCATCTTACTTCTCTATTCAATCTTTTTTAACTTCACCACTTTCAACATTTCATCACTTCTACTGCCAAATTCTTCTACTATTTCATAATTCAAAAGTTTTCTTTCTAGATTCTCTATAATATTCTCCTTCCACACATTTGCTAACTCTCTCTGCACATAAGACAAAATCCACTGCACCTGCTTTTCTACTGTTACTCTTCTCATTCTCATTCTAATATACAATTTACATGTTATAAGAAACTCTGAAACCTTGCTTGTAGTCTCATCAAATGTTTGTGGCTTAGCCACTTTTACATTTGACCCAGTGTTGGATCAGAGAACTACTACTACCTTTCCTCCTTCTAGCATAGCTTAGGCTATCAGCACCTGTAAGACAGCTATCTACTCTTGTTGCTGTCTCACTAACTGCTTCAAGTTGATTGAGCTGTGTTAACTCATGTTGTAGTAAAATGGTGGTAAATTAATTAAGGTGGATGATGATGAAATAGGAGGCAGTGTAGGAGATAAAGATGTATAAAGAGATATTCTTATATAGCCCTTATGCTTTACTTATTGTTTCCTCAAAAATATCTCTATTATTCTTCATGATATATAGGTATATATAGTAGTAGATACAATTCTGTATCTTTATGCTTTATCAATTGATCATCATCTTCATTCTTTCTCGAGTCTTTATTTAAGTTGCAACCTAAGCTCAGCTTAGAATCATAACATTTGATAAAGTATTGTCAGACTCACCTTGCAAAAGGAAAGTGTATTGTAATTAGACCATTGAAATATCATAATAGTTAGACTGTTGAAGAAACATTGAAATAGTATTTGTAATGGGACCACAAACAAACAGTTAATTTGTTAGAAGAATAGCAATAAGATGATATTATAGCAAAAACCATAGACAAAACAGACAAGATAAATACAGACTATTGTAGTAGAAACTATAGATAGAAATGATAGACAGACATAGTTGAGGAACTATTGGAATTAAGATACTAGAAGAGATATTAGGATTATTAAGGATTACTGAAGATTATGCCTCAGATGGAAACAGAACTATAGAACCAGCATTAAAAGAAATGTTGATAGCACCAACCATAGCAGTATATAAAGAGACAGCATAGCCAGTTATACTAAAGAGTATAGTCCTAGACCTAAAGTATTTTAATGGTAACCAGATAAAATTTGAAGACTAGTAGAAGGGAATCTGATTATTTCTCAAGAGTAACAGAGTTATAGCAACATATAATAAAATTATAGTAGTACTAGCCCAACTTAGAGAAGGCATAGCAGGAATTTATATACAAAAGAAAATTGACCAAATAAAAGAAGACAATATTCAATATCAGGACAATTTTGTTAAAGAAGTTAAGACAATGTTCAGTAACAAGAACAAGGTAGCAGATGCCAAATAAATCAAAACATTGCAAACTTTATGATAGAGTTTGAAGCATTGGCTATAAAGACTGAAATAGATAATATGCACATGATCTTTTTATTAAACAAGAATGTTAGGAGTGATATTATTAAGACTATATTAGAATACCCATCTATAGCAGCACCAAAATCACTTAAGGAATGAAAAGTAGCAATTAAATCACCAGAACAAGGATATGAATCCATAGAAGACAGACAAGACTACAAAACAGAATCAGAAATTACTTTTAGAAAGAAAAAGAAGCACCTATAGATATTGGAAAGTCTAAGAACAACATTAACAAAAATAAAAAGCTTAGATACTTTAATTACAGCATATATAGACATATAGCAAAGGACTGCAAGAAGATAAAGAAAGAAAAGGAGACTAGGAAATATTACAAGTATAATAAAGTAGGATACCTTGTAAAGAACTGCAAGTTAGGACAGAAGATAAAGAATAAAAGTATACAAGAAGAATTAGATGATAAAGACAAAGAAGACAATAAAAAAGAAAAGGGTTATATCAGAGGTTCAGAGTAGGTATAGTACAATGAACATTTGTATATAGTAATTCTTTAAAGAATTAATATATTATTTTGCAAAGAAGAAACAACAAAGAAAGGAAACTCAATGTGTGTACAAATGTAAAGACATTGAACAGAAAGAAATTATAGCCCAAGATATTAGTTGACTCAGGATGTACCCATACTAGAATCAATAAACATGATAAGATTTGTACTACTAGAACTGGAAGTCAATAAACACATGGAAAAAATCAATGTAGCAGTTACTGACTTTTTAGATCATGACTGGCTGGTTGAACACAATTCAGAAGTAAATTAGAACAAAAGAATGATACAGCTTACAAGATACCTAAAGGAATGCAAAACACAACATTAGAATATTGCATTTATATCAAGGACTAGAAAAATAAAACCAACAAAAAATAGACAAAGGATATTAGAAAATAGGCAAGAAACCAGATTCAACCAATCCAGAAAATTTATTGGAGTATATTCAACTATTTAAGCATTTATTCAATAAGAAAAAATTCAAAAAGAGAGAATAAGACTACAAAATCAATCTACTAGAAGATGCACTAAAAAGTTAAATGCAAAAGCTTATCCAATGATAGTGAAGAAAGATAAAGCTTTAAATTAATGGCTAGAAGAACAACTCAAGGCAGGAATAGTAGAATCAAGTTTAAGATATACAATACTATACTTTTATATTTCAAAAAAATAGATCTCTACAACTAGTATAGGTTGAACTAGCACACAATAAAGAATAAGATATCATTACCACTGATTGGAGAAGTAATTGACAAACTCAAAGATATGAAATACTTTAACAAATTAGATTTTATCTGAGAATACAACAATGTATGAATTAAAGAAGATGACAAATGGAAAGCAGCATTTTTAACAAACAAGAGACTATTCAAACTAAAAGTGACGTACTTTGGATTATGTAATTTGCCAAGGACATTTCAATGGATAATGAACAGTATATTCTAAGGGCTTTTATATGAAGAAGTATCAGCAAATTATATGAATGACTTTGTAATACTGGCCAAAACCAAGAAAAATTAGAAAAATAGATTATACAATTCTTAAAGGTAACAAAGAAATACAATCTCCATTTCTGTAATAGTCTTATCCTGAAAATCAACTAAAACTAACACTAACTTAAGCAGTTAAGATACAACTTTGATACTAAGAAGATACTAAATCTAGGAGTGATAGTTGGACAAGGAGAAGTATAAATAGAAAACAACAAAGTCAAGAAAGTTAAAAAATGGAAAATACCTACAAAGATAAAAGAAGTAAAAAGCTTCTTAGAGTTTGCAAATTTATATAGACACTTTATCAAGAACTTTATTCATATAGCAAAATCTCTTAATAAAATCAAGAAAAAGAAGGACTAAAAATAAGAAAAAGAACACTAGAAAACATTTAAGAAATTAAAAGAAAAGATCACAAATCAACCCATACTTGTTTTACTTAGAAGAGAAGGAAAATTCAGAATAGAAACCAACACATTAGGATATGCTATTGGAGGAGTTTTATCTCAGAAACAAGAAAAAAAAATAGAAACTAATTGTATTTTTATCAAGAATAATACAAGCAACTGAAAGAAATTACAAGATATAAAACAAGGAACTATTGGCTATAGTAGAGACTCTAACAAAATGGAGACAATATTTATTGGATACTACTGAAAAGTTCAAAGTTTGGACAGATCATACAAATCTCAAGTACTTCAGAGAACCACACAAACTCAATAGATAACAAACAAGATAATATCTCAAATTGCAAGACTATGACTTCATTCTATAACATATTTCAGAGAAAATAAATACAAGTGTAGACATTCTGTCAAAAAAGATTAAGTAGATATGAGAGAAGACAACAAGAATATCAAAATGCTCAAGAATAAGCTATAGAAAAGAAAAATGAGCACGGAAGCAGAAATAGCAATGTTCAAAGAAAACTAGATGATAGAAGAAATTACATTATTGGAAGAAATTCAGAAAAACAAAACAAGAGGTCAAGAAGTTTAGAAGGAATTGGAAAAGGAGAATGGTCAAGCATGGAAAGATAATAAAGTGTTATATATGGAAGAAAATTTTTACATTCCAAGTAATCAAAAAATTTGAAAACAAATCTTATAAGAGAATTATGAGCCAGCAGACATAAGATATCTAGAATAATAAAAGGTGCTTGATTTAATCAAGAGGAACTACTGGTGGCCAGGAATATGAAATGACATCAAGGAATATGTCTAGAGATATCAAAAGTGTTAATAGAACAAAGTGCAATATATAAAAACCATTATCCAAATCAAATGATAAGGATACAATAGTAGTAATAGTAGATCAATTCACAAAGATGATCAGATTTAGGGCAACAATAATAGTAGTACCATTAGAGAAAATAGCCAAAATTTCCAGTCATGATATATGGAAAATTTATAGAATACTGAAGAAGATTTTTAGTAACAGAGAACTCCAATATAATTCACAGAAAACTCGAGCAAGGTGCTAGAAACAAAACAAATATTATTAATAACATATTACTTTTAAACTAACAATCAAATAGAGGAAATCAATCAAGAAGTTATGTCATAATATGCTTAAACTCTTATATTTTATTTTTATTTTTATTTATTTTTTCAATCTATTTTCTTTGATTTGATTTGATTTTTTCTTTTTTTTTCTTTTATTTCTTGGATGATGAAGGAGCATGTGACCATAGTCACATGATATATCACATAATGTAATATCATAGAGCTGGAACATAGTAAAAGAAACTAGAACAATAATATTAAAAACATGGTTGTAGCATGTTTGTCTTGTGGTAACAGTGTGGTAGACTCATAGATAACATATGTAGTTTAGGACTTGTAATAGTAGTATATATAGTGTAGAAATACATTGGGAATTCCTTGTCAAGTTTTCTTGTGATATTTACAAAATTCTTTGCAATATAAGACTACTTAGTGCACTATTGACCATTTTAATTAGTGGTTGCCACAACAAGTTGTAGTATTATGTCAATTATTAGCAGCAGAATTCCAGTACAATGATAAAAAAAATTTGGCCATAATATATATACCATTTAAACTTAACTTTAGATGACACCTATAGAAGAGAAACTGAAGACTTTTCTCAAGGAACTACAAAAGAGTTGGGAAACAGTAAAGACATTGATGAAAAATGCAAAAAAAGCCATGAAGAAGCAATTTGACAAGAAAAGATAAAACCCTTAAAGATTGAAGCAAAAGGATAATATGTGATTGAAGGCCAAGAATATCCAGTTAAAATAACCTTCTGAAATCATGAAGAACATTGGACAAGAAAGATTTCAGCTAAAATTACTAGAAGAATAGGCAATATACAACATGTTTAATAAAGACCTACCAACATAGTACAAAGAACTCCAGTTCAAAGAACAGCACATGGAACTAGCATTACCACTAGACATTATTAATGAAGAAGAAGAGTATGAAGTTAAAGAAGTATAAAATCATAGAAAACAAGAATATAACATGCAATTCTTAGTTCATTAGAAGAGATATGGAAATGAATATAACCAATGAATAGCAAAAATGGAGTTACTACATACTAAAGAGATGATCCAAGACTATTAGGCAAAGCTTTTGAGATGAAATCTATAAAAGAGGAGGATAAAACTCCAAATCAATATCTCAAAGCAATACAAGCAACTGAGAAACCTGAACTATATCTTACCAATTTGCAACCACTCTCTTCTCTCTCAACCCTTACATTACTCATACTATTAGCAACATAGACTTTATTATGACCCTAAACAAAGAAAAAAATTGGATAAAGAAATACCACAAAATAATCCAAGAATTGGAGACTATGGCAGACATTCAACTACAAATTCAGAACATCATCAAGCTAGCAGATACAGCAAACAATCAACTGGCAGATATTGAAACCATCTTATTACAAACTAGAGAAACTCATAGAGTACAAATTAGTAGAGATATTTATAACATATCTAAAGAACTGAAGAACATCATTTATAGAGACATAGAACAACAAGCTTATTACATTCAAGTTTCATTAGCCAATAAATTGGATTAATGCAAAGAAAAAGAAGAAGAAGCAATAGATAAACATATCAAAATACTATAGAAAATGTATTAAGATTCTTATTGAGACATACTACAACCAATGATTATAGATGAAAGAAAACAAAAAGAGGGTACTGTTCAAGATGAAGAAGTGTTGTTATACAAACTTTATGATATTAATATTCAGTTCAAGTAAAACACTATCTCTAAATACCCAGATGTTATAAGACAAGATCAATAATCTAGAAAAAGTATTGAAAATATTACAATCATCTATCAAGACTATACTATTCTTATCTTTGAATTATTATAAAACTATTTAGGTCAGTAAAGAAAAGAATAAGACATATTAGAATGACATTGCATATCAATTTTTACAGAAAAAACACAGTATAGACACTAGTTGACAAGAAATACCTATCAAGATTTATACAGGAGGTCCACCACACAAATTATTCTTCATAGCTGACTCTGTATAAGGATAGCTCATCATAGAACCCACTAAAAAGATAGTAGTAACATATGTGATTGAAGACTTAACCTTAATAGATTTATAAGGACATAAACACTAAAACAGAATTATTGTTACAATTAATGCCTCATGCTTTATAGATGTTCACTTTATGGTTATCTCAACTTGAACATATGTTGGAGTTGTCTCATTCATGATTTTTATTTTACTGCACTATATATTTTCCTCATATATTATCAGTTAACACTTCATATAGTAAGAAAGATATTCTCATGTAATCCTCACTTTCTACTCATTGTTTTTTTAAAAACACTTCCCTTATTCTTTATGGTCTATAAGTATATATAGTAGTAGATACAGGCTTGTATCTTTACACTTTACCAATTGATCATCTTCTTCATTCTTTCTCAAGTCTTTGCCTAAGTTATAACCTGAGCTAAGCTTAGAATTGTAACATAGAAAGACCATATAGCTTATAGCTTCAAGATATAATGTAAAAAGAGCCTTGCAACACTCTTTGCAGTGATAGTTGTGTGAATTAAAATAAAATGTGTTCTTTTGGATACAGAGTCTATTACTGTTATTACTACATCAAACTCCATAAACTTTGGGAGTTCTACAATAAAGTGCATAGTTATAGTTTTTACCTAGCATTTAGTATTGGTAGCAGATGCAACTCTCTGAGAGGTAGGTGTTAAGTTGGCTTAGTGTGTAAGCAGAGATCACATATACTGACATGCTAACCAATATACTTATATATCTGGAGCCACTAATAATTTTAGAAGACTAATTTCAATGTCTTTCACCTACTTGCATATCTAGTTATTCTAGAGCTATGATAAAGCACAACTATCTATTGGCAAAGGTCTGTAGTATTTGTGCTATATATCTTACTATAAAACAAAAGTAGACTATTGTCTTCTGACTACTTCAAAGACTGTAAAAACTTTGTTGTAAAATTTTGAAGTTTATACATAACTCTGGCCACTAGTTTTTCTTGCTTGCCTAATCAGTTTTTCTGCTGGATATTTACCAAGAGAGTCTTCTTCTTATCTTCTATAGGTGTATCTTCTAATACTTGAAAAGTAAGAAACTTTAATCTAAGCAATACCATATTCTGATTGTCTTAGAAACTTGTGCCATAATCTATTCATCTTGACAGTATATCAGACTTATTCATGAACTTCTCTGGATAATGGTATAGTAATAAGTCAAATTATGCTAAGTACAATGATTACTGAGCTTGTCTTTAGTTCAATTTCTTGGCAGTTGTGAAATACTCTAGGTTTTTATAGTCCATTCAAATCTCAACCAGAGTTGTTACTCTTTCTATAAAATTATGCTATTCTTCAATATATGGATGATTGCTAACATTTTCTTATTATATATCTCATAGTTATGTTTAATAAGAGAGAGAGACTTACTAAAAAGAATAACTAGGTGCTACTTACTATTTGTTTAGAGATTTGGAAGAGTACTACCTCAGTTGTGAAATATAAGCTATCTGTTTTATGTTGTGGCAATCACTAATCTAAATAGTTGATAGATTACTATATAGTTTTAAAGTACAAAAAATCTTATAGGAATTACAAGAAAACTTGATAAAAAGTCCCCAATATATTACTGCATACTATAAGAATAGTATACTATAAATATATATTCTAACATCAATGTTCTAGTCTTTTTTACCATGTTCTAGATATATGAGGCTACATTATGTGACATATTATGTGACAGTAGTCATATACTTCTTTATTGACCATGAAAGAAAAAATAAAATATTAGAGTTTAAGAGTATTATAATACTTTGATATGGAATAGAGCTAAAGTGTTTAAGAAAATCAGTACTTATACTATGATAATAATCTTCTTAAGTATGTCAAAGGCTGCTTATTACTCAGCTCAGAATTGTAGATCCAATTATATCAAAAGAGAGTAAGTAATGTCTAAAAAACACATAGATAAATCTCTAATAAAAGCTAAGAAATATCTATAAGTCTATATAAGTAGTTACTACTAGCTATGTCAGAATTGCAAATGATAAACCTAACAATTTTTATTTTTATTTCTCATTTTTATTTTATTTTCCTTTTATTTTCTATTTTAGGGCTTAGAGTTAGGGTTAGTATAACATTATATGTTATTGTCACAAATTTTTATATATCAGTCACAATTACACAATCATGTGTCATAATGAAAATAGTAGAAGATTCTAAAAGAAATGATGTTATTACAATGTGTTTGACACATATTGACTTTAAGCATAACATATAATCTTTAGGATAAGTTAATAATACTGTAGCATGGACCAGTAACTTAATGTATATAAGATAGACAGTTCTGTACTAAGAACTTCATCAAGTTCTCTTGTAAATATCTATTTCAGGTTCATTCTCTTGACTGATTCTAAAGTTTTGAGTTTGTAACAAGCTAATTGAGAACTCTAATAACTTTCATAGGGTATATCTTAACTTAATCGTTAAAAATAACCAAACTTAGATACTAAATACATATCCTATCAAAATCACACTTTTAGGGACAAAAAAATAACTTATGTTCAGCTAAGACTTCTAGAACTCTGGGGGATATCAAGTAGTAGAAGGGTAGTTTACTTACATTAATAGATAGAAAATCAATTTATTTATTTTTGTCTTTATTCTTATTTTTTTAATATATAGGGGAATATGCCCTTTTTAGAGTATGGACAGGGAAAGGCATAAATTCAACTGAAAATAGCTATTTTATGTTTTTAAAATAAATTGTATTTTAGTTACTAACTATTTGGTTTCTATCTACTGAAAATTAAAAATACTAATCAGTATAAATAAATAAAGATATTTTCTTAATAATAATAATAATAATTTTAATTTAATGAATAAAAATAACAATACAATAAATTTATCTCAAAAAAATGAGAATGGTACAGATCTTAACAAAATAATTACTATATATAAAGATAAAGAAGATGTTGCTTAAGAAATAAATTCTCCTATATTAAGACATATAATAGAAAACGTAATTCAAGAAGAGCAATTAAAAGTTAATAATTCAATAGCAATAGAATTTAAAGCTCTAACTAAAGAAGAAGCTAAACAACAAATAGAAGAATTATCAAAATTTAGGTCAGATATAACTGAATTAAGAC
>Ga0157364_1004448_pt1 | contig 14005 bp, 10 predicted proteins | sample AttsexASBM2_FD_111476 | JGI IMG/M metagenome (GOLD analysis project Ga0157364, IMG submission 111476) | Fungus gardens microbial communities from leaf cutter ant in Ribeirão Preto, State of São Paulo, Brazil - Atta sexdens ASBM2 | ecosystem: Host-associated > Fungi > Mycelium > Unclassified ... | reverse complement strand
GCGCACGAAGAAATTGTAGTGGCGTGGCCAGGCGATCACCGTCCGAACATTTCCCGCGGAATTAATACTTCGAGGGCACTCGGTCGAGAAAAATGAAATCTTCTCTGCTTTCCAAATTTATTAATAATAAGCCTCGAGCGTGGGCGAACGTGTTTACAGCGGATATGGAAAGAATCTTAGCGGTAGCGCGATGACCTTCCACGAGACGAGTCGCGTGCAGAAGACGAAAACAACTGTTGTTTTGTTGCCAAGATCATCTGATATTATTTTTTTTAATCGATTACGCGTGACGCATGCATCATTTAGCAATCGACATCTCGTGGATTTATCGATTTTTTATAGATGCGATTAGGTGATATAATTAGAAGTCGTGAATCACAGAGATACCGAACTCCCTTGACAGTCAGTAAGTAGTCATAAAAGGCACATAAAATGAGCCTATATCTGGGGAGAAACACACGGTCTGACAGCTGCTGAAACGAAAATATATGCTTTTATATATAAAATTCCAAAATAACTTTAGTTTTCATCGATAATTACGACTTTGATAAGTACGAGAATATCCGTGAACTCGCCTGCGATACGCCGAGAGTGAACGAGACAACGAACTCCTTTTTCCCTTAGCTTGTTTTAAGCGACCGAAAATAATTTCTCGGCGGCCCTACGCATCAATAAAAGGTGGGGGAGAGGACATTCTAAATAACATATTATATAAGTTTTAATAAATTGTAATAATAGTGTACTCCCATTAATCCAAAATAGTATAAATCATGTTAAAACGCAACAGTTTACGAGATATTTTATTGTTTACGATTTTTCATGTTCGTTATATAGTATATCTCTCCTTCATAAACTCAAGTAGCAAGAATAGTTTAGTAGAAATAGAATTTTATCGGAAAAAAATTATAAAGCAGCATTTCTTTTTAAAAAAGAAAGTCTCTCGAAAGACTATCAGAAAAGAAATGCATATCTTCGAGATTGGAGACTTGTGAAGAAAATATGCGAAAAAAATCAAATAGTTGCAAAAAGCATTTTCCACTTGTAAAACGAAAGATATTGATTGTATGAAAAAAAATCGGTATAAAAAATATATATATTTGAAATAACTACAAAATGAGACATAGAACATTAAGATGGATTTATTAGTTTAAAAAAAAATTTAAAAAACACTAAAAAAGGCCTTTTTTTCATTCGCTGTCTATTCATTGAAATTTAAACGCAAAGCTTTGAAATTTTCGTAAAATGTAGCCCTCGTAATGACGAACAAATTTAGTCTAGTCTAGAAAATATTCATTAATTTTTACAAAAGCTATTGTTCAGTAAACACCTGTCTGCGGAAAACTTAATTTCTTTATCTTTGAGCAGTCGCAATTTACAGGGATTTTATTTCTTCAAGAGTTGCACTATCACATACACTTAATAACAAAATGATTTTTTTGCAGTTAAATTATTATAAAACAACTTTAAAAAGTGGATCTTTTTCTATATAAAAAAAACGGAAATAATTTCGTTAATGTGCATCATATCAAAGCCGTGTGAAGCATTCGAAATTTGACATTTTTCTACGAATTTAAAAAAAAAATTATTAGGAGCCGAAATAATTTTTTTTTTTTAATAAATCACTGTAACTCTAATTATTAAAATTAAGAGTTCGGTCTGGCACCAATTTGTCAAGGAAGAATTGAACTTTTGCTGTTGAAAAATTCGAATTTTTTACCGAAAAAATTTAAAACCATTGGAAAGTTGAAGAACGCGAGCGAAGCAATGTGTCGAAGTGAGGGAAGCAGGGAAAAAAATGTTTAAAAAAAAATAAAACATTCAGTTTTTTTTGTTTAAAACATGTTTTTAATGTTTTATATATGTTTTAAAATGCTTTAGCAAAAAATCATGTTTAAAACAAAAGAAAACTTTTAAACATATATTTATTATATTTTAATAAAATGCATTTTTACTTTCAAGTATTTTGAAACGTTTCTGGGGTACATTTTAGCATTCAATTACACTTACTTCCTTATTTTTTTTAAATTTGAGCGTATTATCACATAAATATGTAAATATATTTGAATGTGTTGTTTGCTATTTAACATTTTATTTGACTGTATATATTTTAAGTTATGCAAATTTAAACAATAGCATGGCATTTTACTAATGTGGCATATTGATTTATGCGTATTGATTATTTACAGTTTCTTTTTTGAGATTTTTATTTCAAAATGATTATTCCTTGAACTAATTCTAATCTATAATTTACGTTACTATAGATTTTTATATGCTGCCGAACTGCTTATATAGAGTGTATATAGGGTGTATATAGGGTGTTTGGAAAATAATGATAAATCTTTCGCATAGGGGCAGAATGGACTAAACTGAGAAGAAAAGTACTCTACCATTTTGCAATTTTCGTAATTAACAAGATATTAATTACTAAAAATTGATGAAAATTGGCCTTCCATAATTTTTACTCAAATACTATCAATTTTTTAGAAAAACTGCAAAAGATAAAAATTGTTTATTTTCTTCTCATAGAACTTTACGCATTTTTTCAGAATTTATTAACTTTTTAGTACTACATTTTCTCATTTTTATCAATATAAAAAAATATGGTATTAAAAAATTCTTAAAAAATTCTTAAAAAATTCTTAAAAAATTCTTAGAGCTCTATGATAAGAAAATTAACAATTGTCTCTTGTAGTTTTTCTGTAAAGTTGATAGTATTCAAGTAAAACATTATTAAAGATCAATTTTCGGCAATTTTTATCAATTAATGTCTTGTTAATTATTGCTAAATGATAGAGGATTTTTCTTCTCAGTTTAGTCCATTCTGCCCCCATGTGAAAGATTTATCATTATTTTCCAAATGACCTATATACATAAAGTTACATATGTATGTGTATACATGCATATATTCTGCAATACACTCTATTCTTTTGTTAATTTTATAACCAAACTACTATTTTCTAAACAAAACTAACTTTTTAGACTATTTTTATTACACACACATATTTTTATTACACCATATTATCATCCATGTTTCTCTTCGATTTGCTATTATGCAATGTTGTTACATTTTTATTAACAGTGTCCTAAGTAATAAATAATTTTGAGTCCAGAATTGATTTAACAACATTTTAATGAATGTAATTGTCAAGTTTTAAACTTAAATATTCATTATTAACCCAAGTTATCGTGTAAAATGTAATTGGAATATCATTTTCTCCTCTACTAAATAGCATTAAAAACACATTTAAAAAAAATAACGTTTTAAACATTTGTTTTAAATTGTTTAAAAAAAAGGATGTTTAATTTAATCTGATGTTTAAAACATGTTTTAAACATTTGTTTAAAAAAAAGTTTTAAATAAAATAACCCTGAAAGGAAGCCGGCGCGCAATCGAGATGGGGAAGATTAAGCCGCTCGACATTTCGCGCGTATTTGATTTCATGTGTTAAAATTTGCTAAATTTATATTTTCTCAGCAATAAATTGATGTGGAAACCGTGATTTTTAAAAATCTAGGGTAGCTCGACGAGATATAAATAAATAGCTTAACCAAATGTTTCACAAAGCAATTATAATCATAAAATTTTTAGTTTTTTGCTTCTTGAATTTTATTTTTTTGGTTTATTATTAAAAAATTACGTTTAAGAATGGAGTGCATGTCTGATTAACAAATTTAAGTCACATTAGCTAGAAACATATATTTCTTTATTTAACATATAAAAAATATCTAACTGGACAATTAAATGTACGGAATTATCAGTACAAAATTATTTTTATGAATTTAATTGCAGATACAAATATGTAAACAAATAATTTGCCAAATGTTAGTGAACTGTTGAATACAGTTGCAAAATATTTTTCATGTACACTACTCATGTACAACACTAATTTATATTTGCGAAAATTAGTGTTATATCTTTAACAGTTTTTTTTAACTTACTTTATGCTAATATTTGGCAAATTATTAAATATTTTTTTACATATGTTATATTTGTATCTGCAATTAAATTCATGAAAACAATTTTATACTAATAATTCCGTACATTTAATTGTTCAATTGGACACTTTTTATAGCATATTAAATAAAGAAATATAGCTAATGTGACTTAAATTTATTAAGAATTTATTAAGAAGACATTCCATTTAAACGTGATTTTTTAATAATAAATCAAAAAATAAAAATTCAAGAAAGAAAAAATTTTCTAAACTAAAAATTTCATAGTTACAATTCGAGATTTTTTTAACAGCAAATTTAATTCTTGATAAATCCTTGACAAATTGGTACCAAACGGAACTCTTAATCTTAAAAATTAGAGTCACAGTGATTTTTTAAAAAAAGAAATTATTATCTCGGCTCCTAATAATCGGAGGGGCTTTTTTTTTAAATTTGTAGAAAAATGTCAGATTTTGAATGCTTCACGTGGCTATTTGATATGATGCATATTAATGAAATTATTTCTATTTATATGAAAAAGACCCACCCTTTAAAATCGTTTCAGAATAGTTTAACTGCAAAAAATCGTTTTGTTATAAAGTGTACGTAGTGCAACTCTTGAAGTAAAATCCTTGTTAATTGTGCGACTGCTCAAAGATAAAGAAATTAAGTTTTCTGCAGACAGATTTTTAGTGAACAAATAGCTTTTTGCAAAAATTAATGAACATTTCAAGACTAGATTTGTTCGTCATTACGAGGGCTACATTTTACGATAATTTCAAAGCTTTGTGTTTAAATCTCAATGAACACAGAGAGACAGTGAAAAAAAGATCTTTTTCGGTATTTTTTAATTTTTTTTGAACTAATAGATCGATTTTAATGTTTCATATCTCATTTTGTTTCGAATACCTATATTTTTCATATCGAATTTTTTTCCATATAATCAATATCTTTCGTTTTATAAGCGAAAAATTGCTTTTTGCAATTATTGTACAAGTCTCGAATCTCAAACATACGCATGACTTTTCTGATGGCCTTTTGAGACTTTCGTGAAGAGAAATGCTGGTTTATAATTTTTTTCCGATAAAATTCTACTTCTGAATTATTTTTGCTACTCAAGTTTATGAAGGAGAGATATATTGTATAACGCGCATGAAAAATCGTAAACATTAAATATCTCGTAAACTTGCATTTTAACATGATTTATACTATTCTGGATTAATGGGAGGAGTACACTCTTATTACAATTTATTAAAACTTATACGTTATTTAGAATTTAGAATGCTCCCCAACTCTTATTGATGCCTAGGGCCGCTGAGCGGCCGAGATTGCCGAGAAAGCATTTTCGATTGTTTGAAACAAGTGATTAGTATGAGAAGGAGCTCACTGTCTCATTCATTCTCGGTGCGTCGCAGGCGGACACGAACATGGGCTCATGCTTAAGTATGTAGCCGTTTCTGATTCTGTCCACCGTTAACGTAGAGTTTTTGGCTGAGTAGGAGCCTTAACGTGTCATTTCTCACTTATAATCCAATATTACCATTGCCACAGCAACTACAGGAGAGAGTTGAGGTTTTTTTAAATCACACGATAAATGCACTTCCGATTGAATTGCATATCCTCGGATATCAATTTTGTGGTCCAGATGCATTTAGAAAAGCAATTAACTAGAGGCAATCGAGGCAATCGAGGCATTTATCTATTGGATGCGGCGTGTTGCGAACACTTAGCTTATTCAGTCGGAGCAAAGATCTTACGAACGACACGTAGTTGATAAAATCCTCGCTGAGGAGGCGCGGAAATGGATTATCGCGAAAGATTCGACTCTTGGAGAGAGAGCTGCTGCCACTGTTGGGCGGCTATGAAAGTCAAAACGAAAATTAGTAGTATGAAAACGAAAAAGAAAAAGTCGACGAAAAAATGAATATTACTGATAGCAAAACGCGGTGATATCTATTCTATTGGGAGTCTTCTGCTCGAAGTCTTGGTCGCGGCAGAAATCGCAAAAACTATAAACGATAATAAAGCTGCGCAACGTCAGTTGGAAGAACTGAAATGTCAACCGTCATGGAAAATCAAGGAGTTTATCTCACTCTATACAAGTGGACGAGGAGTCACAACGGAAAAAATAAAATAGATTAAAAAAAAACGCTAAACAGTTGCCAAAAATACTGAAGAGTGTAACTACCAACGTACAACTGCAACAACTGGCAAAACGTATGCGTATTCCATGTTTTAGAGGTATTTTTATTACCTTACCAACAGGAATAGTATCGTAAATTTGGATAATGCTGATGGATCAGGTACTCATTGGGCATACGCGAAGCGGGAAGATCGCGCTGTTTACTTTGATTTTCGGCAATCTTCAACCATCAATGGAATTGGTGCGATATTTGGACGTAATGCAAATCGAGTATAATCGCCTTCAACATTACGATTAAAGCAACTGTGGACTACAATTTTTATAGATGGTCGATGATCAATTTAAGAATTGACATTGCACTCTTTCAACTCAGTATTCATTTAAACATGTCACTGACATTTATGCTCATCGATAAGATCCTCGTGGCCTGCTACTTCCGGTCGTAGATTTGAGCGATTGTGATTACGAGCTCGGTTTGACGGACTTTGAAACCTGCCATACGATCTAATGTAAATTCATTGAATAATAAGTTTTACTTTGACAAAGATGACAAAGAAATTGTCATTTCCGAAGGATCGTACAATATACGTGATATAAACAAGTATTTAAGACGTGCAATTCTACAATTTTATGGTGCTGCGAGAGAGAAAACGCTTCGCAAAGAGGATGAACAGTACTCATTGATTATTCATGTCAATAACAATACAATGAAGAGTGAGATCAAATGCTTATCAAGTAAATTTCACCAAACCTCACAATATTGGATCGCTGTTGAGATTTTCATCGAATCCCGTGCTGGAGCCGCAACAATGGCACGAATCAGACGTATCGATAAATATCATCAACGTAAATATCATTCGCATTGAATGCAACGTGACTACGAGCGCATACAGCAACGATAAATCCGTTCACACGAATATGAATTTCCATCGAGCGTGTCACCAGGATATAAGATATCGGAAAGACTGACACAGATCATTTATCTTTCATCGTATGAAGCATTACAAATCTGACGACTCATATTGTGAATCAAGATGGACGGTTGCTCGATTTTCGCGGAGAAGAGATCAGATTATAGGGAGGCGACAGCGATAAAGAGATACGGTAACGATAATGTGAAATGCTTGTTCTGAACGAGCAAGCGAAACAGACAGGAAACATAATTTTTATCCCCCAGAGGGACGACAGTGATCAAAAACATTCGATCGTCCAGTAGAAAGAAACTTAAGTGCGTCGAACGTTAAATTTTTACAATCATTGAGCTTTGTTGTATGAAATATCTAAGATGGCTGTTATCTTGAATATTGGAAGCGAACTAATCTTTGACGATCACATCGTCAAGTTCAAGTTTCACACGTACAATCCGTACACAAAAATTAAAGTATCCATCATATCATTAGGCTTTCTTTCTAAAAAAAATATTATCATGACAACAAAGCTCAATGATTGTAAAAATTTAACGTTCGACGCAAAGTCGAAGTAAAACTTACTTCGACACTTGTAAATTAATCAATGTGAAACTTATCTAATTCTGAATTTTATCCGATCTGAACCTAGACTTGACAAACGCAGACTCGTATATTTTATATGATATGTATTGCGTTTCCATACGTCTTATTATCAAATCCCGTGAAAGAAATGAACCATCATTCCAATTATACTCCTTTTTGAAAGGTTTTACTCTAATAACCATTGACTGCTCGCGACAAAACGAGTCCGTCAAGAGTGGCACCGTGGATGTATGATTAAAATTCAGAGAGAATGTATCCGCGAATACAACCGCCTTATACAATTGCGTGATCGAATATAGCCCAATGTCAAATGTAGTACGTAAGATTACGTAAATTATCATTATTAAATAAATTATCATTATAAAAAAATACCCCTTCTTCCTCTTTTTAATATATGAGATAAAATCCAAGATCCTTCATAGTCAAGCATAGTCTCAAAAAGTCGTTCACCATGACTATACCAACGTTTGTAGATCTGCAAGAATTTATCGTTGGAAAAAAATTTGTTGTGGAAATGGCAATGAGAAAAGGAGCTATTCTTTCTCATTATATTTTTACATGTCCATGCCATGGAACTTCTTGACAAAATCAGAAAAGTATTGCGCTTCCTGACTGAGTGCTTATCACCATGGATTGGAAAGACGAGATGATCCCGTACAGCATGGCGAAACGCCTGATTACAATGACTGTAATTTGTGCAGAAAAGCATGATAACAATAAAAGGCTTTTATACGTTAAAGGACATGAAAAAAATGGTTGGCTGGTATATTCGATAGCGACGATTGAGACTGGATGCTGATTACGAAGATATAGATTCTTTACATAATCTAGATGTTACTAATACTGTACGATGTGAAAAACATATTAAGAATTGTGCGTTACAGAAGTATTTAATTAAGTATTTTATTAACAGTATTTAAAATATACAACTGGTCGCAACGCCAGAAAAAAATATATCAAATTAAAAAAATAAAGTATGAAATTTTTTAAATGCATTTTAATTTCTTTCCCCTATGCCTATAATTAAGAATCTATCAATAATGATAGTTGTTCAGTAGTATGTGTGCAATTTAATAAGTATTCGATAGTTACTCAATAATAGTTTTAATAATAACTCGATAATTAAGAATTATCAGGCATTTGTATTATTAAACATATTATCAATTGATAAATTAAAATTATTGCCGAATCATATTATTAAAAAAATTATAAATACTATATCTATTTAATAAAATCGTGTGCAAAAGAAAAAAAGAAAGAGAGCGCAACGAAAGGAAGAGAGAGCGCAATAAGTATAGGACTGCAACGGGCGGAAGAGAAAGAACTGCAACCTACAATAGGTAGAAGAAAAAGGACAATAGTTTAAAGAGAGAACGCAACGGGTGAAAGAGAGAAAGAACCCCCTCTTCTCCTCTAACACAAACCCCGATGACGCGCTTTCCCCTTCCTCGAACCCAATATCTGTGTTCGTCCTCCCGCGCGACACTAGAGCCATCTGCTATATCCGTGAGTTAGAATCCCTATTCTACTAAATATCATTTTGTACGACATATAACTGTATTTGCAATATCATTGTGATTTGTTTTTAATTAACCATTCAACCGTCTTTGTAATTAATGTAACATTGAAATTAAATTCATTATTATGTTTAAAAAATTTGTATTGTTTCCTCGGTCCAGCAACACCAAGTGTTTTTACGTGAAACGGCAAGATAGAATGGAGAATTTTCAATGCATTAGTGCAAAATTCACACAGAATAGATAATGCTTGAAATACTGAACAGTTTATTGCAGAAGTAACAAAAAATAATTTCAGTTAACAGTGAATGAAAATTGATTCCGCCAGCAATGGTTCGTATTCACTATGTATTTCCGCCAAAGAAATTTTCTTATTGTCATATTGGATTTCACTAACGGAACTGTTTGGCGAAGTTCTGCTCCCTTTTTATATATGTATGATTCTAGATCCTTCTCAATCTCTTGAACATTCCTATAACGAAAGTGACGATTCTAATGGAAGGATCTAAACTCGTAACGCTTTGATTGTCGTTAGAACAAAGGCCAGATTTATCTAGAACAAATCTGGCGTTGACACGCTTCGATTGGTGTCTCTGCGTGGGCGCTACTTGTGATTCGCGGAATGCATGAATCCGATTGCACCTTATGCCTCCGGTACATCAGCGTGATGTTCGTCGCGCACGACACGCGATATCCAATGAGTGTACAGCTTTATCGTTTTCACTTTTCTCACCTTTTCTAAAGGTATATTCTTATCTCATTGGATATTATGTGTCGCGCGTGACGAACATTGTGCTGGTGTGTCGGAGTCATTAGGTTTATTGGTGCCGTGAGTAGTGATGTCGTTGCGCGAGACTCGACGAGACATTTGAAATGAGTCTGAGCTTCTTCAATGCCCTTAATTGTCGCCCGAAACATAACGATCCATCCAGCGTTCCGAATAATCTTTTTATTTGAATTAAATTTTTAAATTTTTCGTTATTTCGAATTAAAAATTCACTTTCATTAAATACGTAAATCACTGTGTTAAAATATAGATTTGAAATTGGAAATATATATCATATTATCACAATTTTCAACTATATTTTGTTTTAATAATTTTAATAAAAGTTTTTGAAGAAGAATTAAAAATTAGTAAAGGATAATTACAATGTAATAAAATTAATCTGAATTTTACATTGAATAAAAATAAAGTTTACTGTTTATTATTTCTTTTTTTCTGATTCATAACGCATTTATTTTAAACTTAATCCTAATAGCTCGTACAATTTTTGTATAACTTATACGATTCTATAACCCAATCGCATGTATACACACTTTTATTCTCTGGGAATGTTTCTTATTTTAATGATAGAAGCATTCGAGCAAATAGAACGAGCTACACAAGAGAGTGGTTTAAAAATAAAGAAGACACCTACAAAATTTAACTATAGGGGAATATTACTTTGAGAATGTGAAAAGTTTTATATATTGTACCTAGGATCCCTAGTGAGATAACGACATCAGCGAAGAAATAAAAAGACATATATACATAGTGAATAAAATATATCATGGACTACTTAGACATTTAAGACCAGACAACATCACAAGAAAAACAAAATACAAAATCTACAAAACCTTGATAAGACCAATTCTACATATGAATTAGAGACATGGATACTATTAAAAAGCGATGAAAGATTGATAGCCATTTTTGAACGCAAAATCCTGTAATATATATAAAGACGTAAAGGAGAACGATGTATGGCGAAGACGGTACAATTTCGACTGTACTCATACAAAGAACTTGACATCACAACATTTATAAAAATAGGGCGGCTACAATGGATAGGATGACACGTGAAGAGGAGAAAGAAATGCCGAAAAAGATAAGTAAGCAGACACCCATGGGAAGAAAAACACAAGGAAGATCAAAGATTAAATATATGGAGTACATAGAGTAGGATATTGGAGCCCTAAAAAATAAAGAGCTGGAAAAATAAAGCGTGGAGTAGATCGAAATGGAAGAAAATATTTGTCATATTAATGACATAATTGCATCTTATGTTTTATAAACAAAAACACGTATCAATTAGTTTCCATATACAAATTAATGAAGATAATTCACTTGGAATTCAGATATCATTTTTTAATTTCGTGCAACAGAAATTTATTCGAGGTTTATATATCATGATATGGATTGAGCGAGGTAACAATTTTTAAAGATGAAAATTTAGCGTCCATTATTGATATCAAATCTTTTATATACGTATCATTCAAAATTAGAAGAATTGTATATCTATGGCATCTTAACTTGACGACAAATATACATATCACTTAGGTTTTATTTTTTTAAATTAGAGATACTATCATTTAAGTTATAATACTTAATTTGATATACGAACTTTATATTTGACGTATGAATTGCAAATATAATTATATCATACTACAAATCATTCAAATTTTAATATTAATTTGATACACCAGCTTTTTGTTCGATATATACAGTGCTCTGTTTTAACTTTTTTTTAAAATAGTTCTTTTAAATAGTTTTTTATACAACGTGTGTTGTAATATTAACGTATGTTATTTGAATTGCAATATAAAAATACGTATCATCATATGTAAATTAATAAAGGCATTATTTTATATATTTGGAAATTATAAAATTATATTATGAATCAGATTTACATTTTATATTTAAACAATGAAAAAACAAATCTGAAAATATTCTTCCTTTATTTCCTAGTTACACGGAAAAAAGTACTCGAATTGAATAGTATTGACTTCATTCAAGGAAATGAATTATCTACTGTAACAATACTTAACAAATTGGTACTCGATTTAAAAATATGAGAGTCGTTTAAAAAGTTTTGAAGCTCAATATGAAAATAGTATTATTCGTCAAAATCCTGATATTCTGATATTATTGTATTACAATCGTACATGTTTCGAAAGATACCCGTGGAAATTGTAGCTGTTTTGAATGCTTAGTTGTTATTTGATATGATAGTTGTGGTTTTGAATCTCTATCCTCCGAGCCAAACTTTGACTCTAGGAAATAGCAGTCTGGAGCTAGATCTGATGAATACGGTGGGTGATCAATCAGTTCGAACTGTAATTCATAAATTTCTATCATGGTAACTGTCGATATTCGACTTTTTCCGTCTTTACAAAAACAGCGACATGGATTGGTACAAATAACTCAAACAAAAACTGAGCGTTCAAAATAGCTACAATTTTCACAGATATCTTTCAAAGCATGTACGATGTATCAGAATGGGTTTTGACAAGAATGCCATTTTCGCATTGAAGCTCAAAATTTTTCAAACGATCCTCGTATATTTAAAGCATACAATACAATATTTTCTTTTTCTTCTTCCTGTGCCTTATCTGCTACGGACGTTGGTCATCATAGTTATCTTGATTTTATTGCAGGCAGCTCTGAAACGTTCTATAGTGGAGACTCCGTATTATTTCCTCAAGTTAGCAAGCCGCGATATTCTTCTCCCAGGATTTCTTTTACCTTCAACTTTTCCCTGTAAGACGGTTTGTAGAATCCTATACTTATCGTTTCTCATAACATGACTCAGATTCGAGCTTGCGTTTTTTGATTGTATGCAGAAGTTTAAGTTGTGATCCAATTCTATGTTTGACTTTGTCATTTGTATATTGAGTCCAAGAAAGAATTAAGCGATATGCCCATCTTTCGAAAGCCTGGATCTTATTTTTGGTGACTTGTGACAAAGTTCACGCTTCTGCTCCGTACAAGAGTGTCAATAACGTAATATTTGACAATTTTTTTCTTTAGACTTGTGCTTAAATCTTTACAGCATAAAAGAGGCGTCATTTTGGTAAATATTGCCCTTTCAATTCGACATCTTATTTCTAGAGAGTAGTTCATCGTTATACATTCTATAATTTTCCTCATTCTTTCGATCATTCATATAAGACATCCCGTTGTACTGGGGTTTTGGGGATATTACCATATATTTGATTTTCTTGGAATTTAATTCTACCAGAATTTAATTCTACTCAAAATTCGTTTCACAAACCCTAATGAACATATTTTGAAGATCATCAAAACTATTCCACAGGATCACAGTGTCATCAGCGTAACGAATGTTGTTTATTATTTCGCCATTATTTTCCCATACTGAGTATCCCCCAGTGCTTCTTTGAAAATGGTCTCAGAATATAGAATTAAATAAAAGCGGAAATAATACGCATCCTTGTCTCGCACTTTCCAATCTCAACCAACTCCAAATTCTCTCCCTCCACCCTCACAATTGCCTTCTGCTCTCAGTATAGGTTTCTAATAATTCTCTTTTTGCCATTAACATTTTCTTAAAACAAATAAATATTTATGTAAAAATAAGTGCAATTATTATTATAATATAATATAAAATTGAAACTAATAATTATTGTACGAGAAATTTTGTACGAGAAAATATTTAAAAGACTATTTACTGTGTTCCTTCAAGTAATTTTTGTATATTTTAATATATTTTAACAAGTAATTTTAATATATTTTTATAATAAAATAAATATTTTATTTAATAAAATAATTTCTACATTGCATAATTATTTATTTATACTAGATAGTATTTACTTTCACACACACAATACAATATTTTTAAAGTTAAAATTTTATTAAAAATATGTATTTACTTTATAAGTAAAACTGCAGAAAAGGGGAGCAACTATCGGGGGGGACGATCTTGATCTTGATATATTATATGTTATCAAGATTATGACTCTGAGCAATCTCTAACAAGATATATATATATATATATATAGTCATATATATTAGGTGTACAAAAAAGTTCTGAGCTTTTTTTGTAAAATTCAATCTTTATTCGTATGTAATCGTACGGAAATGGCTTGCTGCGTAACGCCAAGCTGTTCTGCAAGCTCCTTTT